>JAEIGA010004668.1_pt1 | contig 21153 bp, 25 predicted proteins | sample 9270691 | NCBI WGS metagenome assembly JAEIGA01 (sample SAMN17057246, study PRJNA624740) | gut metagenome | biome: biome; isolation source: fecal sample | host: Bos grunniens | place: China: Xizang | collected 2019 | reverse complement strand
CTCCCTTATCCCAGCACTGTAGCAAGGGACTTCCTGTGCAAATGTATTTACCTGTCCAATCCATTCATAGAATTGTCGTTGATTCACCTGATATTGTCCGAGCGCAGCCAGTTCTGGATGAAAGAGATAGAGAAGGCAGTCTCCAACTGAAAACCACCATACATACTTATCCTTCCTCACCGCAATCAAGCAGGCTGTCTCTCCTTGTACACTCCGACAAGCGGATAAGAATTCAGGAGACTGAAACATTGCGAGTATTTTCTCTTCCAATTTCACAAAGCTTTGGTGAATAGCCTGCATCGATAAAAGCTGCATGATAGGCATTTTCTCTTGGTTAAATAGGTCAATGACGATCTCAGCGCTTTCTGCTGTATTATGAGCATCCAATATCAATGTGAATTCCCAATCCTCTTGTCTATTCACCCAAATGATACAGCCATCTTCATTTTTATGCTGGCCTGCGATCGAATTGCCGCCATAGCGTCCGATAACAACATGTTCTGCTATATGTACATTAATCCGATCCACAAAATGCTCTTCGCTTCCCACCCAGTTGAATTCGTTAGTGCTCATAGTGTTGATTCTCGAGGTATGTCTTTAGACGATGACACAGTGCGACCACCTGATCATTGGTTCCCATCGGTGCCTCTTTCCAATCATACACATCCATTGCGCCCCAATAGTTTAGAGGTGTATTCGGATATCGCGCGACTAAGTGCATATGGAGATGCGGTACCGAGTTTCCTGAAACAAGTGAATAAATATGCTCAGCCCCTTCTGACTCCTTCAAAGCCTTGCTTACCCTCGCCATCATGACACCGAATGCCTTGGCTTCATGAACAGACATTTCTGCTAATGTGGGCACATGTCTCTTCAAATCAAGCATGATGTGGCCTAAGTAATTAGGTTTGCCGTCCCGGTCAATATGGCCGACATAAATGAACTCATCTTCGTATATAATTGCTCCGTCCGTAACAATGTTCCCGGCATGCTTCTCACATATAAAACAGTTTTGCATCAGAATCACCTCTCCTATGTTTGACAAAATATTACCATACAAATATAGAATATTCTGCATTTTTAAAGCAAAAAGAGAGCACGTCGTAAAGGACGTGCTCCCTAATCTCAATGATGATGGTGATGGTGGTGATGATGGCCGTGTCCCTCTTCACCTTTTCCCTTGCAAAGCAAGGAATCCTCATGAAGGTGGCCTGGGGTTTCAAGCTGGATGGTGACATGCTGGATACCGATATGGCCCAGGTCATGTTCGATATCCTGAAGCAGCTTTTCGCTTTCGGCAATGGTTAAATTTCCATCAACGACCGCATGGCAAGACATCGCATTAAATCCGCTCGTAATGGACCAGACATGGAGGTCATGGAGTCCTTGGATTCCTTTCTTCCCTTCGATTGTCTGGATAACGTTCTGTACTTCCACATTGGTAGGCGTCCCTTCCATCAATACATGCAGGCTTGATTTCGTGACATAATAGCCGCTCCGAAGCACTAGGACTGCGACGATGACACTTGCGAGCGGGTCTGCCCAGCCCCATCCGAAAAACATAATAAGCAGCGCTGCCGTAATGGCACCAACCGAACCAAGCATATCGCTTAACACATGCAAAAAGGCGCCGCGCATATTCAAGTTTTCTTCCGTACCACCGCCTCGTACCATCAGCCAAGCAACAAATATATTGACTAAGAGCCCTGTAATGCTGATGGCGAGCATGCCTGAAGTGGCAACAGCCGGTGGATTGGCAAACCGCTCAACTGCCTCATAAAAGATATAGAGAGCGATTAAGATGAGGGTCACGCCATTTAGGACAGCTGCCAGGATCTCGAAACGCTTATACCCGTATGTCTTGCTTTGGTTCGGGCTCTTTTCCCCTAATATAAATGCGAGAAGGGCAATTCCAAGGGAAACGGCATCACTCAGCATATGGCCGGCGTCCGATAACAAGGCCAGACTGTTCGTTAAATATCCTCCAACCGCCTCGACCAGCATGAATGCAGTGATAATGATGAAGGAAACGAGCAGAACCCTTTTATTCCCTGTATGTGCATGTGAATGGTCATGATCATGTGCCATACATATCTCCTCCTTGATGTCTTAATGATGTGCAGCATGTTCGATCGCCTGCATTAAAAGGTGCATGATATGATCATCATCCTTTGAATAGTAGAGCGTCGTGCCCTCTCTTCTGAATTTAACTAACCGGAGCTGTTTCAAGAAACGCAATTGGTGCGAGACCGTTGACTGGCTTAAGTTCAAGATTTCCGCGATTTCATTGACGGAATGTTCCTCTGTGCACAGCAAATTCAGTATGCGGATCCTCGTCGGATCACTTAACGCCTTAAAGGTTTGTGAAACGAGAAATAACGTCTCTTCATCTAAATCCTTATAATGCTCGTTTTCCTCCATCAAGATCGTTCCACCTCCAACCCCTTACTATGTATATGTGAATATATGAGTATGTGTTCATATATCAATTATATGCCCGCTCCCCTATTTCTTCAACCAGCCTCTATAAATAAAGCAGGCAAATGTTATTTTTCACCGAATGCGACCGCTTGATTCATTCATGGTCTTAATTAATACTTGTTTCTGTCTGGACATCTGCGCGCAGCATACATGAGGGCTGATTCGAACTGCCAACTGTTGCTCAGCACCCAAGATAAGTCTGTATCCGTTTATCTACAGTATAAAATAATACTATAAGATATGATTTTACATTAAATACAGTTTGCTTCTGCCTTTAAATCACTTCTCGTTACATAAAAAATTGACACAAGCATTAATTTTGCAAATCTTTATACACTTTGTATATAATAAAAGCATAACTTACGGGGTATTAGCTTAGCTGGTAGAGCAGTTGACTCTTAATCATCAGGTCGTAGGTTCGAGTCCTACATACCCCATCACAGTGAAGGAGCCGATACTTTTTGTATCGGTTCTTTTACTATGACCTCTCCCATTTCCCTGGAAATATCTTTCCACCTAAACATTGTATATCGCGATAATTCTTCCTATTTCGAGTTAATTCCCGCTAATCTCTTATTTTTCGTAAAATTGATAGGCTTTAATCAGATTGGCCCTAATCCCATTTACGCCTCTCCAATCAGCATATGCCTTAGATGTTTCTAATCGCGAGAGGAACCCTTCCAACCCTTCATTCCTTTCATGAGCCTCTAGTGCATTCTCTTTCAGAAAGGACAAATAATTCAGCAAGTTCTCAGACAAAGAACGATTGCTCACCCTCCCATGTCCAGGCACAAAGGTCTCAATCACCATCTGGTTTACTCTTTGCAGAATGGCTTGGAAATGGTCAGGATTGACGATTGGCAAGTGCAGCTTCTCTGTCAGCAAATCGCCCATGAAAGCTATTTTTTCATCCGGTATATACATGAATGTATCACTAGGGGTATGACCTCCGCCAAAGCAGAGCAACTCCACCTCCCGCTTGCTCCCTCTGATGATGAGCCTTTCCTCAAAAATCAAGGACGGGAAAACAAGCTCCAGTTGTGGCAGATCTTCCATCACCTTGGCCATTTCATCATATTGGTTCATCAGACTATGCTTGATAATTTCATCCTTTGCTGCAACTATTTTATCCTTGATGTTGTGAAGGTAATGCTGCATCTCTTTCACTTCTTCCTCGATATCATTCATTTTATGCATCTCGGCACATAATCTGAGCGTCTCTGAAGTCGCTATGATGGCCACATCCTTGAATGCCTGGTTGCCAAAAACATGGTCACCATGATAATGGCTATTCACTAGATATTTGACATCTTTCCCGGTTATGGCTTCAGCCTGCCTCCTCAGCTCTTTCCCAGCAGACGGTGTACCGAATGAATCAAATATGAGCACCGAATTTCCTAAATCGACGATGCCGGCATTGCTCCATGCACCTTGGCCAGGTTTGGCGATTGCGGCATAGACTCCATTCCCTATAGCATATAGGGTGAAATAATCAGTCTCCTTTAATAAACTTTCCATCCATTTCTCCACCTTTTTACTAGACTAGACTGATAGGTATAATTATCCAACTCTGCATATTCTCTATTTTTTTTACAGAATGATACAATAAATAGTACACATACATAATACGGATTGTTTTTCAGATTTATCGAAGGGGGGATCTCTATTGAAACAAAAGATTGGTTATGTACTATGCATCCTTATCATCGCACTTGGCATCTGGGTATACTTAAGCGGGAATTCAGATGAATGGACCTACCTATTAATTGTGGCGCTATTGTTCATAGCCGTCATTTTCTTTACGGAAAAGAATCCGTTTAATGAATTAATCAAAGGCCATAAATTTTTCATGGTAATCCTCATCATTGTTATTAGTCTCCTTGGCATTGAGCTGGAACAATCCCCATACTATTTACTATTCGTTTATTTGCCTGTACTTTTCATTTTCCATGTATGGGAGGAGCATCTTTATGATAAGGAAACAGCAAAGGCAGTCGAGAAAGCCTTTGCCGAAAAAAAACCAGAGGATATTCAGCAGGCACTTGAGTTACTAGCCTACAAAGACCGGTATGAACACCTCAAGAACGGACACTCATGGTATAATGAGCTTCAAAAAATAGCTAAAGAGTGATGTATGATGAGTAGAAGGATGAGCTATCTATTGGGCATTTTGAGTTCCGTTCTATTAGGATTGCTCTCAAGAAATTTGGGTGCTGCGCTCCCTGCCTTCCTTACAGACCATGCCGGTGATGCACTATGGGCGATGATGGTTTACTTCGGTTTCAGATTCCTCCTTCCGAATAAACCGCTCGGATTACCCGTTTTCATTGGCGCATGTTTTTGCTATGCCATTGAATTGAGCCAAACTTATCAAGCAGACTGGATCAATGCCATCAGGAGCACAACGATTGGCGCGCTTGTTCTTGGGAGGGGCTTCTTATGGATTGACCTTATTCGATATACAGTTGGAATTTTCATAGCCAGTGCCATAGACTGGGCAATTATCTTTAATAGAAAAGAGGAGAACAATGGAATTCAGAAAAGCAGTCCCCTCTGACCTTACCCGTATTATGGAGATTATCAAGGATGCACAGCTTTATTTAAAGGAACTCGGCATTGATCAGTGGCAAAATCAATACCCAGCAGAGGAAACCATTCTTTCTGATATGCAAAATGGTCACGGCTATGTCCTCTTAGATGAAGAGAACATCATTGCGACTGTTGCTATCTCGTTTGATGGAGAGCCAACTTACGAGCATATTTATGACGGAGCATGGCTCTCTAATCAAGACTACGCTGTCATCCATCGCCTCGCTGTCAGGAAAACGAGCAAAGGGAACGGCCTATCAACTGACATCATGAAGCTCACAGAAGAGTTATGCAAAGAACGCAGCATCACAAGCATCAAGATTGATACCCACGAACAAAACCTCGGCATGCAGCACATTCTCAAGAAAAACGGGTATACATACTGCGGTGTGATTTATGTAGAGGATGGGACAAAGCGATTGGCTTATGAGAAATTATTAGCCTAGAATGATACTTGCATTTTCTTTGACATGCTCTTTCCTTTTCATGCCGACCATGGCAGCAAGAATGCCGTTTGTCTGAATAGCAGCAGATAAGGTCTTCTTTTTCTCCAGCACGGCTCCTGCCTGCAGAGGGGAACTCACGGTAACATAAAGACCAAGTGCACGAGCGGCATCAATGGCAGTGAGCCATTTGCCTTTTATTTGCTGGTTCTTGGCATGATTGGCTTCAGGTTTCCCTGGGTTGAAAGGCAATTGGACGAACGAGAAATGGTGCCCATCCCCTCCTGCTTCCCTCGCACAAGCCGCCAGCTGTTCAAGAGACAAATATCCTTCCGCTTCTGGCGAGCCAATCAGTCCATCCCATGTAGCAATCCCATAAAACCGGATATGCCCCTGTCTCACTTCTTCTTCAAGCTTCCCAAACAATCTCTGAATCTGCCGGTAAAATTCCCGTTGCCCAAGCGGAATGAGCGAATACTCCGGATTATGAACATAATAAATATCGATTGTCTCCAGATTCAGATGCTTCCGGCTTTCTCCAATCGCAAAATCAAAATAGGTAGGGCTTAATACATGCTTATGATGGCGATAAATATTGATTTCATCAGGATGTATGATTTCTCTTTGCAACAAAACTTCCCGCAGATAGTCTTTTGGCACAAGCCCCGCATCAATATCACCCGGGATAATGCCCGCTTTCGTGGAAATTACAACGTCTTCCCTTCTTAAATCCGTATCATTTAAGACAGCCTTCGTCAAACAGAGGCCAATATCCCGCTCCGACCGCATTCCGCGATAATTCAAGGCTGTGTCAACCATGTTTATGCCCTTGTTAAAAGCATACATAATCGCCTCTTGGTAACGGAGCGAATCTTCCTTATTCATTTCCCCTAAATGGGTACCAATCGCGATTGGTGAGACAGAAACGGATCCTGCCTTTCTGCTTATGATGCCTTTTCTCTTTAGAAAAGCTCTAGTATCCTGCTCCTGTGCATATCCTGAAATCACCTAAACAATCACCAGCCCTTCCTCTCACACAAAGAAGTAATATGCGCCAGATGATGTCTCCCATGCCATGCATACATTCCTATATTATTGTGAATCAATACTTCTCCTAATTCCGGATGTGTGAATGTCTTCTTTAAATCTGCCGGACTTAAGTTTCGTAAAAGTGCAGCCCAGCGAGCATGCAATCCTTCAAGAAGCATAAGAGAGCTTCCCACGGAAAATTGATAATCAGCCAGTTCTGCCCATTTCGTTTCATCATATGTTTTAACAACGGGGCTATCCTCCGTTAACGCCAGCTTCAAGCGGATATAGGCATTCATATGACTGTCTGCAAGGTGATGAATGACCTGACGAACTGTCCATCCATCAGAACGATAAGGAGTGTTAAGCTGATTCTCATCTAAACCTTTTACTGCTTCCTTCAGCAAGCCCGGTAACGCTTCAATCTCCATGATCCACTCACTAATCACTTCACTGTTCATTTCTCCTTCAATTTGAAACGTGCCGATTGGATATCTTACATCCATCCTTCATCCCCCTAGAAAAATAGTTATTATGTAACAAGGCTTTTTGAAAAGCCAGTACTCTTTGGTTCATAGCCCATTTTGGCATAGAATCTATGGGCCGCTAATCGTTCTGAGCGATTTCCGCTGTTAAGACCAATGGCGATAGCCCCCTGTGCTTTAGCCCATCTTTCCGTCTCTAGCAACAGTTTTTCGCCAATGCCTCTACTGCGGTAGTGTGAATCCACCACAAAGGCGACAATCCGCACATAGAATCCATTATATTCATAGAACGGGCCCTTACATAATCCTGCCATTCCCGCTACTTTCCCATCTAATTCAGCTACAAGGGTATGATAATGGCTATCTTCCTCTATCCTAGTATATCTGCTCCCCATCTCTTCAACGGTCGTCGGATATCCCAATTGCTCCATCAAATCGGCTAATTGCGGGATATCCTTCTTGCTTGCCGGCCGTATATTCATATGATTTTCCATTTCTCATTACCTCCTATAAGCTTCCGCCCTATATGAATGGAACACCAACAAAATCGAACCTGACCTTCATCTAAGCCACCATAAAAGGAACAACAGAATAAAAAACAGCAAACAGCATCGCTGCAAATACAATCAAGATACTTTGACTAATCAGGAAGCTGTTCAGCATCCCTATCCCTTTCCTTACGGCATACGCCTTTGCAAACGATAGAACAAACGGAATACATACTATTGAAAAACAAATCCCGGCGCTTAAGCAAATCAATAGCCATTGAATAAATCGAGGTAACCCTGTTTCATATAAAATTACCGGCATGACAAATAAGGGTACCCCGCCCCAGAATCCAGCCGTGATGGTCAATAGCATGATGGTGATGATAAATGGTATGATGATTGGTTTCATGAACTGAAAATAAAATGACATCCGCTCCCTCCAAAACGTATGACTTAACAAGTATGAAGCTATATAAACATTCCACTTAGAGGAGGAAAAGTCCTCCTGCCTGATTTACAAAGGAAAATCTACAAGTTTTGTCGAATTATTATTATGATAAGTTGTGGAGGTGCCTTATGGGAGAAATTCGCTATCAAAAAAATGAAATAATCACCGCAGATCAGCTGGCAGAGGTATTTAGGGCTTCCGGTATCCGCAGACCTGTTGAGGATAAGAAAAGGCTTGAAAAGATGCTTAAGCATGCGGATATTCTGGTTACGGCCTGGGACGGTGAAAGGTTAGTCGGTGTTGCCAGGGCGCTGACCGATTACAGCTATTGCTGCTATTTATCTGATTTGGCTGTGGATGAAGGGTATCAGCATAGAGGCATTGGAAAGCAGCTTGTCATTGAGGTAGAAAGGGAGATTGGCGAAGAAGCCGCTCTCATCCTGCTTGCTTCCCCAATCGCCATGGATTATTATCCGAAGATAGGCTTCAATCGAATCGAGAATGGCTATATAATCCCGAGAAAACGCTAAGAGAGATGGGTGCATCCCATCTCTCTATTGCTTTATTGACGTGTGCTGATGAACTCGATGACACCATCAAGCCCCATATCCTTTTTCGAATTTAAGCGCAAGGCGACTCTCTCGTCAAAGATCAAGCCTTTCGTCACCTCATTCGGCACGATGACGCATGGGATATTGGCACGGATTGCTGCGAGCGATCCGTTTGCGGAATCCTCAAAGACAATCGCCTCATCCGGCTCAATGCTGAAATGACTGAGCACCTTCTCATATAGCTCTGGGTCTGGTTTCACGTTTTTCACATCATCAGATGTACAGATGACATCAAAAAGGGAAGTATCGAGCCCAATGACACCAAGGTATTTTACAATCCATTTCCTTGATGAGCTGGAGGCAATGGCTACCTTAAGCCCTAGTTCCTTCGCACTCTCAATATATTCTTTGACGCCCTCTCTCACTGTCTCGCCTTCTACGATTTTCTCAAATAAGGCTTCACGTTCAGCAATGAGGTCATTCTTCTTTAATTGCGAATGAGCCATAGTTAATGTTTCGTATGGGTCATATGATGAGAAGGTGCCAACAATCTTCAGCCATTCTTCTCTTGGGAATGGCACCCCATATTTTTCATAGAGCTGCTCAAATGATTTCAGCTCACATGTTTCCGTGTCAAAAATCAATCCATCAAAGTCAAAAATAATCGCTTTTGTCTTCATGCCTGTCCTCACCTCTAATTGATGTCACCCAAATAGAATGGGCTTTTCTTTCTATTGCTGAGCATGGAGCCGAGCTTCTTCGGGTAAAAAGGGGTGTAATCAAGCTCGTTTAACGGAATCCATTCGACTCCGACCTGATAATCATCAGGTCTCGTTGGCTGACCTTGATCCTTCCAGGTACCAGCAAGCTCACATGCAAAGAAAAATTCCACCTGATGAACATTCTGGTCAAAAAAGGCATGCTCATGATTCCTTCCGATATATTCACGCACATGAAGCAGCTCGCGAACCACGACCTCCTGCCCAATTTCCTCGATGCACTCCCGTTTCACAGCCTCTTCCAATGTCTCACCATGTTCCTGGCCGCCACCCGGGAATAAGTAGAAAATTTCTTGCTCATGCTGGTTCTTTGTCAGCAACACACAACCGTCCTTCATAATGACCGCTTTCGCCGAGTTACGCACTGGCATATGTATCTCTTCCCCTCTACAATAAGCCGTCCCTATTGAAAACTGCCCCTCATTTCCATGATGCAAAATAGGGATTTTCTCTGTCAAGCTATATGTTAGAATATTCCTAAAATATAGTATAATACTTATATATTGGACTTTCCATAAATTTGGAGGTGATTATGATAGAAATCAAACTCGCAGATCTAACCCATGTAAAGGGCATCCAGGATGTATGCTCTCGAGGCTATCGCGCAACCTATCCAGGGCTGCGTTCCGAGGAATATATCGAGCAGGTCATTGAAGAGTTCTATAATCAGGAGAGAATTGCCAAAGAGGTGACAGAACATTCCCGCCACTGGGGCGGGTACTTTGTCGCGGTTGAAAATGGACAGGTAATCGGTGCTGGAGGAGGCGGAATGGCGGGTGACACACTCGGTGAACTGTATGTCCTCTACCTGGACCCAAACCGGCGCGGCGAGGGAATTGGTACTCTCCTCCTCGATGCCGTCACAGCCCAACAGAAGGAATGGGGAGCGACAGAACAGCGTGTATCCGTCGCCAAGGGCAATCAAAAAGCCATTCCCTTCTATGAAGCACGGGGCTTCCGTTTCCTATCTGAGAAGGAGAGTTATTTCAGCGGCAGACAAGACGAGGAAGTATGCCTGCATTATATAAGGGAGATTTGAGCAGCCTTTTTAGCCCCTCAAGAACCCGCCTTCCGAGTGGATGACCTGTCCGGTGATCCACTCTGCTTCATCACTTGCTAAAAATCCTATCAGCTTAGCGACATCGCTTGGCTGGCCAATCCGCCCCATCGGGAATTTTGGCAATAGATGCTGCCTGATTGCCTCATTCATCCAGGTGGAATCCGTTGGTCCAGGGTTAACTGCGTTTACCGTTATGCTAATAGGTGCGAGCTCTGCTGAAAGTGATTTCGTGAAGGAGGAAATAGCTCCTTTTGTGGCTGCATAAGCAAGCTCGCCTGGCATCGGGCCCAAATCTTGTCCTGATGTCAGGTTGATGATTCTCCCAGACTCTGCTCCTGATGCTTCAAAACGCCGGGCAAACTCCACGGAAAAAAGAAAGGTTGCCCTCATGTTCACCTGATAATGTTCATCTAAAACCCTCGCATCCAATTCTCTATATCCATCACGGACAGAATGCGCCGCATTATTGACCAATATGGAAGGAAGGCCTAATGTTGATTGAACCGCCTCCAGAACCAAAAAGGCGGCATCCGCTTCAGATAAATCAATTTCCGCGCTTCCGCTGTTCACACCTGTTCGTTTCAGCTCCTGATGGAATTCCTCTATCCAAGCCGGTTCTGCCTTCCAATGGGTAAAGAACAGGTCGAATCCTTGGCTTGCCAGCTGGCGGCAAATGGCTGTTCCGATATCCTTTTGATTACTCGCACCCGTGACAAGAGCGACTTTATGTTTAATTTGTGTCAAATTTGTTACCCCCTTCTTCTTTATTAGTAAGCAATCAGTCTTGCTGTTAGACAATCTCACTTGGCTTCTGCTACGATTATTTTGATTTGTCTAAAATCTACATACGAAGTCAAAATATGTCAAGAGGAGATTCATATGATCAAAAAAATATCTGGCATCCTTGCCTTATCCCTTCTTTTGTTTGTTAACGAAGCTTTGGCACATACAGCCCTGAAGGAATCAAAACCGGCAGCCGGCGAGGAAGTGACGGAACCTCTCCAGGTGCTAACTCTGATTTACTCCACCAAAATTGAAGAGAATAGCAGCTTCACAGTTAAGGGGGCAGATGGCAATGAAGAACAAATCGAGAGTGTCCACCTTGACAACGACACAATCACTGTCGCAATGGCTGAACCTTTAGCCAATGACACCTATGAGGTTGCATGGGACATCATTGGCGCCGATGGGCATCCAATCCAGGATTCCATCGAATTCACAGTTCATGTACCAGTGAATGAGGAAACCGAGCAGGGGGCAGAACCGGCAGAGGAAGCAACGGATGAAGCGACACCAGAACCAGAAGTAACGGATGATGAAAACGCCGAGGCTGACGAAGAGTCTGCGATTGTTCCTATTGTCATCGGTATCGTGGCCATCATCTTAGCCGCCAGTCTTTGGCTCATGTTTAGAAGGAAGAAATAAGCATGCTGTTGTTCGTTATTATCAGTCAAGCCCTGCTGTATATCTGCTTTGCGGTCTTAATGGGAAGCCTGATTCTCCTGCTCATCCCCGGTGCCTACCGTCCTGAAATTCATATCCGTAAAGCGTGGCTCTTGGCCGCATCCGCAGGCATTGCGTTCCTTTCCTTCATACCGGTCTGGCAAATCATCGCCTACTTATATGATGGGATTGACTTGGGCTCAATCGTGCAGTCCGTGCTGTTCACCTTTGAAGCAGGCAAGTCATGGTTATTGACCTACTTCATCGCGACATTCCTGTTTTTATTCCTTGTCTGGTTTGATTATGACAGGAAACCGGCCTATGCGTGGGTCGGTATTATGATGACGCTGGTGCTTATCATTGCGATGGGCTGGTCAAGCCATGCCAGTTCCTATGACCAGGTTGTCGGCTTCCTCAGTCATACGGCACACGTGACCGCCGTCAGCGTTTGGGCCGGAATCCTGCTTGTGGTCAGCTGGTTTTCGAAAAATCATGCCAATTGGGACAAGTTTCTAACCTGGTTCACGCCAGCAGCCATCATCTGTGTCGTAATTACCGCCGTATCAGGGATTGTGTTAATGAATTTTGCCATCGAATTCAAGGATTATGTAAACAGCTGGTTGCTGCCATACGGACAGTCCTTGCTGCTGAAGCATCTATTGATTATCCCGTTAATCATCTATGCCTTCATCAATAGCTGGCTGATGAAAAGGAAAGTGAAGTCGGCGCCAAATTGGGATCCGCGCCCATGGGCAAAGGCCGAGAGCATCATCATCCTGCTGATCTTCACGGCAACCGCGGCATTAGGGCAGCAGGCACCCCCGCATGAGGTGACAATTACGGAAAATGTCGTATCTGATCTGTTCCTTCTATTCTATCAGGGCACGTTCCAAACCAATCTCATCGTGCATTGGGCACCGGGCGTTACAAGCATCGCCCTTTTCCTTCTGGCGATTGTATTCGCCGTACTAATGATCATCGCCTTTCTAAGAAAGCTCCCTCCACTCGGCACTTTCTTGATGGGGATGATGGTTGTCTTATGCGGATACTTCGGATTGATTTGGAGCCTGCAGTCATAATGAAGACGAACATTTTTGTTCGTCTTTTTTATTTGCCCTACTCTTTCTCGCTCATTTTAAAAGGGTTGGGCCGGCAATTCATCAATCCTTATCCGAAGCAAGCTATAAGGTTTTTGCCTGAGATCTCTTCCATAATGAAATCTTGCCTGCCGATGCAATTGGTTCACAATGAAATATAAGTATTGGTCCGGACCAATGGATAATGTATCAGCCCATAAAATCCTCGGGTCATGGGCGAGGGTTTCCATACTGCCATTCGGCCATATTTTTCGAATACTATTATTTTCATAGTCGCCAGCATAAATCGCCCCCTTCGCATCAGTAATCATGCCGTCAGACGCGCCTTTTTCTCCCCAATACTCCACATGATAGCTTAAATCTGCATCCGGTATCCTTCTGTCTCTTAGGGCCTCAGTTGATATTGAATAGAGATGGCGACTCGCCAGCGGGCAATAAAATAAACTCTTGCCATCAGGGGAGATCGCAATTCCATCCGCTGACATGCTTAAAGGGGAAGTGAAGCCATCTTCCCGCCGGTTCATCAAAATTTCACTTTCTACTTTCGGTAAAAAATAAGGATCAGGTGAAGTGGATGGCGCCCCATTTAGCCGTCTAAAAGCTGTCCCATTATCCAAATCCACGACAATGATTGCCCCCGGACCTTCAGATGCAGAATCCGTTATATAGGCAAACCCTGCATTTCCGACCCGAAAATCAAAGCGGACATCATTCAGATACGTTGTCGGCAGGAGAACATCCTCTGTGAAGGTATACACTTTGCTGATTGTATTGGTATCTAAATCAACAGCGACTAATTTGGCTCCCCCTATTTTAGGCGGTGAAAAATAGGGCGCCGCGGTATCCAATATCCAAAGGCTTCCCTGCCCATCAGCAACGACGCTTTGGACACTGATGAAGGAAGCGGCCAGATCTCCCTGCTCGCCCAAATTGATCTCTGCATTTGGATAAGGCAGCAATTCTCCCTCCACAAGCTCTGCGACCGTAAACGGAACATCGTCTCCCCATTTCGGAAAACAAATGAAGATACGGCCTGTTTCCGAAACCGTAACACCAGTAGGCATAGCCCCGTAAAATTCATGTACGAGCTCTAACTGACCGAAGTATTTTTCAATAGGTAACATCCTGCTGACACACCCTCTAAAATTATGGATATCAATTATATATGACTGAGATGACACATCGTGCCTGGTTCTGCCGGCAGATTTACATCCCTCACAAAAAGAAGCTCAAAAGGAATCTCTTCCCTTCAAGCCTCTCTTCCTATTTATACAGCAAATACTTCGACCTTACCTTCAAGAATCCTTTTAAATCCCTATCCCATTTTTGTTTGATTTGCTTGACTGATTTGCCCGCTTCAATGTCATCACGGACCCAGCCATTGCCGATGAGCAAGTCAAAAAAGGAAATACCCTTGCTGTCCTCAGCCCGGAATTCAAAATCATCCGGATACATGTCATGAACCGTCTTGACGATATGGAGCCCAGTCTCAAGCGGCACGTAATCATCATAGTCTGTGATATGCACCTGAACTCCGTGGCTCAAAACCCCGCTATGCTTCGAGAATGTCGGCGTGAAGGAGGCTGCACGGAATTCGACGCCCTTAAGCTTCAGCTTATTCAGTTCTCTGGCCAGTTCTGTACCGTTTATGAAGGGGGCTCCGAGCAATTCGAAAGGCTTCGTCGTACCGCGTCCTTCCGATAGATTCGTTCCCTCAATCAGTCCGGTTCCCGGATAGGCGTAAGCCGTATCAAGTGTTGGCATATTCGGGGATGGGAGCACCCACTCAAGTCCCGTTTCTTCATAATTCATATACCGTTTCCAATTCTTCATCTTCACGACAGTGAGATCTGCTCCGATTTCAAACTCTCTGTTAAATAGCTTGGCAAGCTCTCCAACGGTCATCCCGTGTCTGAGCGGGATGGCGTATTGGCCGATGAAGGAGGCATACTCAGGTGCTTCGAGAATTGGGCCTTCGACCTTCAGTCCGCCAAGCGGGTTCGGACGGTCAAGGACAACGAACGGAATTCCCTTTTCTTCGGCTGCTTCCATCGCTAGCGCCATCGTGTAAATATACGTATAGAAGCGGGTGCCGACATCCTGAATGTCAAATACGAGCACATCCACGTTCTCGAGCATCTCAGGCGTCGGTTTTCTTGTTTTCCCGTAAAGGCTGTATACAGGAAGTCCTGTTTCTTCATCAATATAGAAATCCACATAGCTTCCCGCCTGGGCATCGCCCCTTACCCCATGCTCCGGTCCATACAAAGCGGTGAGATTGATATCCTTGTCGTTATAAAAGCGGTCAACGATGCTGTTCAAGTCTTGGTCGACACCAGTCGGATTGGTGATGAGACCGACCCGTTTACCTTTCAGCAGCTTTTTCTCGCTGCTCAAGACAACATCAACACCGAGTTTTAATTCCTTCGATTTAGACTTCCCTTTGTGGCCAGCTTGGGCGAAAGAGATGGTCGATAAAATCATGACGAATGTGAATAGCAGTGCGAAACTCTTCTTCAGCATATAATGCCTCCTTCAGATTATTAATAGGATAAGCCATGGCCAAATGGATATAAGGTTCCCCCTTGCCCGGTTGGAATGGTGACAGGGAGCTTGCCGCTCGGATTCATTTCTCCGAAAATGGCTGCTGCTGTCGCCTTGAAGCTTGCTGTCCGGAATCCATATTGGGCGATATAGGCATCCACCTCTGGATAAGACATGATGTCATATGGGTTACGGATGGCGACCGCGATTGCCGGTGCCTCATAGCTCTCGATTAAGTCATTGATTCGCTGCATTTGCGGATGGCTTGGAAGCCTTGTCGCCACATTCGATGTATGGCTGCCGATGATGATATAATCCGCATCGCGAAGCTGGGTTTTCTGAGTCTCTGTCAGCTGATAATCGGAGGGGAGATTAATGACGCTCGTGCCCGCATGCTTTTCCTTAATAGCGTTGAATAAATCTTGATTGTAGGTCGCTCCGATGACAACAATCTTTGCTGTATCCTGTAATCCGCTTAACGGAAGGATACCATCGTTATTTTTCACAAGGGTGATTGACTTCTCAGCAGCCGTTTTCTCAATGGCCTTATGTTCAGGAGAACCAACTGTCTGAACGGCACGAGCTATTCGGTCCTCAATTGGTTCTGGCGATTCTTCCTTAAAGATGCCGCGCTTGATTTTCAAGGATAGGATTCGTTTTACAGAGGCATCAATCCGCTTTTCCTTGATATCCCCATTATTGATTGCCTCAAGCAAGCCAGCCCTGACTGCCTCAAGACCAACCGGCATGAGAACAATATCTGTTCCAGCCTTAACGGAAAGAATAGCCGCGTCTACCGTTCCGTAATGTTCAGTGATGGCAGCCATATTCATGGCGTCTGTTACAATCAATCCGTCATAATTCATTTCCTCTCTCATGAGCCCAGTCAAAATTCGATGCGACAGGGTTGCCGGCAAGGAGATTTCCTCTCCTGTCTTCTTTGAAATTACCTTTGTTTCATCGATTTTCGGGAAAGTGATATGCGCGGACATGATGGCATCCACACCAGCGTTCATTGCCTGCTGGAATGGATAGAGCTCCACTTCCTTCAAGCGGTCCATCTCATATGGAACCTCCGGCAAGCCAACATGGGAGTCAACCTCTGTATCCCCATGGCCCGGGAAATGCTTGGCTGTCGCAATCGTGCCAGATCCTTGCATCCCTTCAATATAGGCCGTGCCAAGCTCTGCCGTCAGAGCGGGGTTCTCACTGAAGGAGCGGACGCCGATGACCGGGTTGTCAGGATTATTATTTACATCAAGCGTCGGGGCAAAATTCGTGTTAATGCCGAGTGAACCAAGCTCCTCGCCGATCGCTCGTGCCACATCTTTCGTAATTTCGCCTGAACGGGTAGCACCGAGGGCCATATTTCCAGGCATGTCTGTGCCCGATTGCAGCCTTGTGACAATCCCGCCCTCTTGATCAATGGAGACAAACATCCCGTATTTTTCGGATGCCTGCTGATAAGCGTCTACCAGGCGGGCCGTTTGCTCGGTTGTGACCACATTCTCGCGGAAGAGAATGACGCCGCCTAAGTCATAATCCTTAATTTGCTGTTCAATCTCAGGGAGCATTTCCGTCACATTTTGACCATTCCAGTTTCGGTAATCGGGCATAAGCATTTGCCCGAGTTTCTCTTCGACTGTCATCTTGCTGACGGCATAGTCGATAAGCTTATAGCGTTTATGCTTAATTGTGCGGAAAGACGCTTTCCCCCTTTTATCCACGACTAAAAAGGCGGTATCGATTTTTTTGCCTGCTTTGGCGAAAATCGGTGCAACTCCTGATTTCCCTGTCAGCGTTAATTCACCATCGGAGGAGATTCTTGCCACCTTTTTGTTCGCGACCGACCATCTCACATCATCTGTCTTGGTGAAATGACCGTCCTTATATACCTTGATTGCCTCCATCTGTACCGTGTTTCCGCTGATTGCTGTGTCAGCCTCAGGCAGATTTTGATAGATGACCACATCATGCACGTCATCCTTCGGCTTCGGCGGTTTTTTCTTGGATGGACTGCTGAAACCCGCCGTCAACACTATACTTACCGCAAGCATAAGCAAAAACCATTTTCTTTTCCTCAAGATAAGCCCTCCCCATTTAATCTTTTCTTCGTTCAAATCCATCGGCCTCAAAGGTCAGCTTCTGCTTCTTGCCGTGCTTTGATTTAAGGCTGGCATCCCGGATATACCAGCCGCGCCCATTCACGCTTGCGTCCGTCTTGTAGGACAAGCGAATGAATTTCGTGCCGGCAGGAATCAAGACTTTTTCTTTATCCCAATCATCACTCTTGCCGGTGAAGGTTTTGATGCTCGTAAACGTCTTACCGTCAGTGGATGTTTCTACATGCCCCTTATCGCTTCCCTCCTCAATTCGGAACCAGGTGCTGAAGCTTAAAGAAGCTTCCTCCTTTACATCCGCCTTCGCTGTCAGCGTGTTGTTTAATTGATCACCATAGCCGGCAAACCATGTCTCGCTCCCTTTTTTGACTTGAACAGGGATGCTGTCGCCGACCACTCTGGCAAAGCTTCGCCTCACCGGATTTATAGACGGCGTGTTACGGGTCGGATGCACCCGGTTTGTGAGTACAATTGCTATTGTCTGGTTGGACGGGCTCATCACCAGGGCGGTACCTGTGTAGCCTGTATGACCGGCAGAGAACGTATCAGCGAGTGAATCCATGTACCAGCCCTGATTGAGTTCAAAGCCGAGCCCATGGTCATTCCCTGGAAATTCGGTATTATAATTCTTCATGATGAGGTCAACCGTCTTTTTCTTCAGGATGCGCATCTTGCCATACTCCCCGTCATTTAAATAAGCATGAGCGAGGATGGCCAAATCCTTGGCAGTCGAGAAGACACCTGCATGGCCCGCCACTCCGTCAAGTGACCACGCATTCTCATCATGCACCTCTCCCCACACTAGCCCGCGGCCTATCTTCGGCTGGTATTCGGTGGCTGCGATTCGTTCCTTTAATTTAGCCGGCGGATTATACATCGTATCCTTCATCCCAAGCGGCTCTGTGATAGCTTTTTTTACAAACTCATCCTGTCTGAGCCCGCTCCACTTCTCAATCAGCGCCCCAAGCGTAATCATATTTAAATCACTGTAAAGATAGGTTGTACCCGGCTCATTGAGCAATCCATGCCCGAGCACGGATTGAATGCGGCTTTCACGCGTGCCCTCTTCCGCATATAAAGCCTTGCCTGCCGCAAATCCAGATGTATGGGTCAAAAGCTGCCGGATGGTAATGTCCTCCTTGCCATTTGCCGCGAATTCCGGCAAATGGGTCGCAACAGGATCATCAAGCTCAAAGAAGCCTTGTTCATAAAGCATCATGACCGCAGTCGTTGTAAATAGCTTGCTGATGGAGGCTACATCAAAAATTGTATCCGTTTTCATTTCGATAGGCCGATCCATCTCTGTGAATTGGTCATCTGTATAAATAGCCGCATAGCCATAGGCATCTCTTTGAACGATATGTCCGCTCCGTGCGACAAAGGTGACGGCGCCTGGGGTTAAGCCGCTCTCAATGTATGGCCCGATTGCCTCATCAATGTTATCAAGGGCAGACTGTTTCATACCGGCCATTCTTGCATTCGAGGGAATAAGAATCGGGAGCACACGGCCAGGTTCGTCCCAATAATGAGCAGGCTCGGAATGACCCTTCGCATTTGTCATCATTTGACCTCCGGACGGGATAAATACAGAAACGGCGATAAGCGTACTCAGGACAATAGGGGTTCTTTTTTTCATATCGTTCCTCCTCTTATTTAGATGACAAAACGAAAGAAATGAAGTTGATGAATGATGACTCAAGGGGAAGGATCTCCGGGGGATTTCTAGATGGATTCCTCTATTTTAAGGATACTCTCATTTTACTAATATTTCCATCTTACTTAAGTACTTGTTTCCCTTGAAAGGCTTAGGTCTAACTTAAGGGGAAAACATGCTTTTCTTTAAAAAAGGACAAGGTTCTACAAAGCCCCCCCATCCTTATTGCTTAGTTTGTCACAAGCTTTATTTCCTTACCAACCCCTTTTGCAGGTCCTTTTAGCATAAACTATCCTTTAATTGACAATTTGCTATAATGAGAGTGTAAGGAGGGGATGTATATGCTTCATCACGTGGAGATGAATGTAAGTAACTTGGAGAAATCTGCAGAATTTTGGGGATGGTTCCTGCGCGAATTAGGATACACTCCCTTTCAAAGATGGGCTAAAGGATTCAGCTATAAGAATGGGGCTGCCTATATCGTGTTTGTGCAAACCGATGAGCGATTCTTGGATATCCCATACCACCGCGGGCGCACAGGTCTTAACCATCTCGCTTTTCATGCTGAATCCAGGGAGCAGATAGATGAGATAACGAGAAAATTAAAGGCAATGGACATCCCGATTCTATATGAGGACAGACATCCATATGCAGGCGGACCCGAGCATTATGCCGTCTTTTTTGAGGATCCGGATAGGATAAAGGTGGAATTGGTCGCTGAATAATAAATGACTGCCCCGCTTTATTGCGAACGACAGTCATCTTTTTTTATGATTGATTCTTCTCGCTCTGACCTAATAAATAGACCATAGATCCCCAAAAGAGAAATTCAGTGAGACAGTTTTTTCAAACTATCATTCATTTCTCCATAACCAAATAGGATATGAGCAAAAGTGCCGATTCCGCCCAATATCATTAAAATCAACGCAATAAGCAAGTCCATCACACTTTCTTCACTAAAGTTGAAATCCTCCAATGGCATCCTTGAGCAATGGATTTCTTGAATGTGTAATCGATTAAACATCGTTTACCTTGAAAGGCAGCTATCGAATAGAAGGTATAGATGCATCTGTTTCGATATTCGCATTTCGCTTTCTTAATTGACGAATAAATGCCATTTTGTCTTCCGGAGAAATAGTGATGAAGTCATATTTACCATAATAAATCTCTATCTTGTCCATTGACAAAGCCGCAGCCGTAAAAGGATTTTTTGTTTCCCTTATCCGGTAGATTTCGTCAATTAGAATTTCCTTTTTTATTGGGCCGGATTGAATGATGAGTGAATGGCCCTTAATCGTGTATCCAGTTTTGAACCAGATCCACATTAAAACGAATCCGATTGGACATAAGACCATGATCTTAATCCATTGCTTATCCAGGAACTCAGGAGTCATCCATACGCCAAAATCAGGGAAGAAAACTGGCAGCATTATAAAAAGCCCTGCAAACAGCCAGATAATAATGGTCATCCACCAATCTTTCTTTGATGGGAAATACATATTGCCACCTTCCTTTCGTGGATGATGATTTTTTCGCTAAAACCAAGTTTGATAGACGACAGACTATGCAGCCCCAATCTAGTCAAAAATCAATTGTAATGTTATCAGTACGTACATACATGAAGGCGAATACAACAAGCAACTCGTTAATATCTAAAAAACAGCTGCCATGATTCTGATTTTCACTCTCCTCCTCTCCTATATTCGAAATGATTTCAAGAACTGCATGAATTCATTTATCTTCGCATCTCTGTCCTTCATGATGGCGTATGTACCAGCACTCGGCAGATTGGTTAATGTATGGCAAGGGACCTCCATGACGCTTCCCTCCAAGAGCTCCCTTCTGACGGTTGAAGCTGGCAGAAGGGAAACACCAAGTCCCTCAATGATAAATCGCTTCGTGATATGAATCTGCGACACTCTCATCATCTTCACCCTAGGAT
>JAEIGA010004667.1_pt1 | contig 21153 bp, 15 predicted proteins | sample 9270691 | NCBI WGS metagenome assembly JAEIGA01 (sample SAMN17057246, study PRJNA624740) | gut metagenome | biome: biome; isolation source: fecal sample | host: Bos grunniens | place: China: Xizang | collected 2019 | reverse complement strand
TCGGTGTAATCTGCTACAGAAGCTGCGTTTACAGCAGTGATGTAGTAAGCCAAGTTTGCATCGTTAACATTCACTGTAACCGGAACGGTGTTGGCGGTAGGTTCGCCGAGGGTTACATCAATTACCAACGGGTAGATGTGTTCGAGGGTTTCGAAGCCTTCGCGAACGATGTCAGAAGTACGAGCATTGTCAGCATTGATACCGAACGCCATTACTACATAGGCAGTTTCCGGAGTCAAGTCGGTGAATTCGTTTTCTTGGTTGCCGCGGAAGATCAAGCCTTCTTCTTGCATCCATTCGAAGATGGTCAAGCCAGCTTCAGTAGCAGCAGTTTCTGCGTTAGCAATGATGCCACGGAATACGGTGTCATCGTCTTTGCCTTCGAGTTCAGCAGCCGGAACAACGGTCAAGTAGTAGTCAGCTTCTTGGTCGGTGGTGGTAACTACGAAAGATGCGCTGTTGTGGGTGATCTCATCCATGGTAATTTGGAGTTGGAAAGAGAAACCTTCTTGAGCGCTGGTGCTCATTTCGATAGTTTTGAAAGCGTTGGTGGTGTTCTTTTCACCAACAGCAACCACAGCAACGGTGTAAGCGGTGCTAGGATTCAAGTTCGGAACGGTGATGGTTTCCGCTTTGTTTACTTGCAATGAACGACCGTTTGCGAGAACGTCATCAGCAGTCGGAGCCGTTTCGCTAGCAGGTACAACCATCCAAGCCGCTTGGGTGGCGTTTTCTGTGGTAGCGGTGAAAGTGATGCTGGTAGCAGATGCTTCTCCAGCAGTCAAAGTAACAGTAGGTTGTTTTACTTCTTCTTCAGGATTACATGCAGTAACGCCGAGCAAGAAGGGCATAACGAATGCCAGGATTAAAAATTTAACCTGTTTCATGTTTTTTGAATTGTTGATATTTAATAGGTGTTTAATAATGTTCATGGTTGTTTTGCCAGGGTGCAAAAATAAGAAAACCGCTCAATTGGGAAGGAAATTTGAGCGGTTTTCGTCCTTAACCTTATTATTTGTTTTTTAGTTTAAGTGGCAAAACAATTTGAGAGAGTTTTTCCACTTGCAAATATAGAGGTTGGTCCGAATGCGCTGCGTCCTTTCCTGAGGTTTCTGTTATACAAGTTTTATACGATACCTTTTTTCTATTTATACATTGAATATACTATCGTTGTTAAATTATTGTTCTGCAGTTTGTTGGTTATATTTTGTCAAAAACTCCTGAATGCTCAATTCGCTACCGGTGAGACCTAATTTTTTACGAAGTCGTCCCCTTGCAATGTTGATGCTGTGCGGTGATTGGCGGGTAATTTCTGAAATTTCTTTGGTTGAGAGGTTCAAGTTGAGGAAGGCACATAGACGACGCTCGTTCACGGACAGGGTCGGGAAGTCTTGTGTCAACCGTTGGAAGAATTCGCTGTTGAACTCCGGAATGTATTGGCTGATTTCTTCCCACAGATCTCCTTCTTTGCTCTTTTCGATCTCGTTGCAGATCTGGTTGATCCGGTCACGGACTTCTTTTTCTTTGATCAGCGGCTTGAGGCTGTTCAGTTGTTCAATGACGTCGGCACGCATGCTGTCCACCTTGAATTCCTCCATCCGCCGAATTTCCAGGATCTCGTTTTTGCTGCGGATGGCCTGTTGGTTTTTCTCATTGATGAGTCGCTCCTTCTGCAGTTCGATCTCGTTTCTGCGGACGATTTCCCGTCTTTTCCAGAAATACAGGATTACGCCCATTATAAAAAGGAGTATGCCACCAATGGAAACCACCATCAGTACCCGGTGGTTGTTTTCTTTTTCAAGTTTGCGCTCAATCTCCTTTTGTTGGATGATTTCGTTTTGGTACTGGAAGAGTTGTTGGTAGGTTGTTTCCAGTTTGCGGTGTTTGCTGATGTTGTAGAGTTCCAGGGCAACCTCATTGACTTTTTCGTCATCTCCTACGATTTTGTACAGCTCGATCAGGTCGCTGTAGCAACTGCGCAGGTCCATTTCAAACTCGCCCTTTTTGTATTCTTCAATCGCAGACCAAAGGCAGGCAATGCTTGCCCCCCAATCTTCTTTGATTTGGTGAATCTGGCTTGCGTTGGTGTGGCATTTCCCCCGCATTTCTGCATTATGCACCAGCGGGCGGGTCATCTCCAGGTAGCTTTCTGCTTTGGCGATGTTGCCACTCTCAATCAGGTTGTTGATTAGGTTGATGTAGCTGTGGGCCAGCATTTCCTGGTTGTTTTTCTCTTTGCAGATGGAGATGGATGTCTCGATGAGCTGACGGCAGCGGGTCGTGTCACCTTGCGATTGGGCATACACCGCCAGGTTGTTCAGCGCTACCGGGATTTTAATGCTGTCCCGGCGTGCCATTACCTCCTGCGCATAACGGGTAAAATGACGTTGTGCATTGGGATAGTCTTGGCACATGAAGTACGTGGCGCCCAACAGGTTGTAGCATTCCGCCACAATGGGTGCCGGTTCGTAGGGGGTGAGCAGGTCCAGCGCTTTGTCCAGCGTTTGCAGGGTGAGGTGAAACTCACTTCGGCGGTAATAGATGCGTGATAGATTGTATAAGGTATAGCCTGCTCCGAAATCGTCTCCCAGCAGGGAGTACATGTGCAGGGAGCGCATCCGCCATTCGATGGCATCCGAGTACACAAATTCTTCTTTTTCGTGAAAGTCGGCCACGGCGTTGCACATGCGTGCGGCGATGGGATCTGCGTAGGTCGTGTCCAAGGCTTTGACGAACAGCGCTGCGTAGTTCATCGCTTCCGCATACCTTTTGGGTGCAAGTTCGGTGTAGAGATGGTACAGGGACATGTCTGCCCCCGGAATGTTCGCCAGGTTTTTGAGGGAATCTCGTTCTGATGCACGTGCTGTACCGGGCAATAGGATGCCCAGCAAACAGAACCAGCAGGTTGTTATCAGAATCGGGTAACTTCCTCTTTTCATCGATGCTTGCTTATCGGGTGGGAACCGGTTCTTTGGGTTGTAGGCGTGCGTCAATGCGGTGTTTGAGCAGGCCGTTGCGAACCCCATTGGGCATCAGGGTTGCCAAGGCAATGGCTTCGCTGGAGAAGATGTGCAACCAGTAGTGGCTCGCAGCAACATCGCGCGTGTGATCCTTGTAATAATCAATGGCAAACTTGCCGTTGGCGATGTGCGACTCTTTGGCCGGTGCCAACAGACTGTCGATCCGGATTTTGGTTTCTCTTTTTTCCTGCAACAGATCGAACAACCGGTTCATGGCCAGACGTTCTGCTTCCAATCCCGGTGCGAAGGCGTTTGTAAAGGCGCAGACTTCCCGATTGAGGCGGCTACCTTCCGAGATTTCGTAGGTGAAAGCTTCGGGAGTACCCGTAACTGAAGCACGGATACGTTCTTCGGGGGTAAGGTAGAAGTGGAGTTTGTAGGAGGATCCTTGTCTGTCAAAACGGGGCGCACCCACAGGGATGAGGACGATTTCCAGGTTTTCAGTCCCTTCCTTGTTCCAAGTGAGGCGGTGGCGGTCCGGTTGCAAGGTGTCCACGAGTGCCTTCGGTTGAGCCTCATCCAGGGGGAAGGTGTACATTACCCAGGCACCTTTCCAGTCTTTGGGTAAATCCACTCGCAGACGGTCTGCAGAGCCGCAGGCGGTGAGAAGTCCCAAGCCAATGAGAATCAAAACGTATCTTGCTATTTTTTGAGTCATAATAACGCAAACTAAGATTGGCCGCAAAAATAAGATTTTTATGGAAATCAAAAAATTTTTATTGAATACACAAATAAAGAGACTCCTACATCTGCCCGAGAAAATCAGGACAGGTGTAGGAGTCTGTGAATCAAATATTGGGAGAACGACTAGAATTGTTCGTTCAGCAATTCCAACATCTTGATGGCTGCGAAAGCAATCGGGGTACCAGGACCGAAGATTGCAGCAGCACCTGCTTGGTACAAGGCATCGTAGTCTTGTGCGGGGATTACACCACCCACAACAACCAAGATGTCTTCGCGACCCAATTTCTTCAATTCAGCAACGATTTGAGGAACGAGGGTTTTGTGACCAGCAGCCAAAGAAGAAACACCCACGATGTGAACGTCGTTTTCTACGGCTTGTTTAGCTGCTTCTTCCGGAGTTTGGAACAAGGGACCCATATCTACGTCGAAACCGCAGTCAGCGTAACCGGTAGCCACAACTTTGGCACCACGGTCGTGACCGTCTTGACCCAATTTCGCAATCATGATACGAGGTTGACGACCGTCTTTCTTCGCGAATTCAGCAACCATAGCTTTTGCTTTTTCGAAGTCTGAGTCGTTCTTCACTTCTGAAGAGTAAACACCGGTGTTCATACGGATAACAGCTTTATAACGTCCAACAATTACTTCACAAGCGTCAGAGATTTCGCCGAGGGTAGCGCGGTTCTTCGCAGCTTCAACGGCCAATTCCAACAAGTTGCCAGAGTTGTTTTTAACCGCTTCGGTGATGGCTGCCAAAGATTCTTTGACTTTGGCTTCGTCACGGCTAGCACGCAAAGCTTGCAAACGTTTGATTTGTGATTCGCGTACTTTGGTGTTGTCCACGTCGAGGATTTCGATGGGATCTTCTTTTTCCAAACGGTATTTGTTGGTACCTACGATGGTGTCGTTACCTGAGTCGATACGAGCTTGTTTGCGGGCAGCTGCTTCTTCGATGCGGAGTTTCGGAATACCGCTTTCGATAGCTTTTGCCATACCACCGAGGGCTTCTACTTCTTGGATGTGAGCCCAAGCTTTTTCAGCCAACTCTTGGGTGAGTTTTTCTACGTAGTAAGAACCAGCCCACGGGTCGATTGAACGGCATACGTTGGTTTCTTCTTGGATGTAGATTTGGGTGTTACGTGCAATACGAGCGGAGAAGTCGGTCGGCAATGCGATCGCTTCGTCGAGTGCGTTGGTGTGGAGGGATTGGGTGTGGCCCAAAGCGGCACCCATTGCTTCGACGCAAGTACGGGCAACGTTGTTGAAGGGATCTTGTTCGGTGAGTGACCAACCGGAAGTTTGGCTGTGGGTACGGAGCGACAATGATTTCGGGTTTTTCGGGTTGAATTGTTTCACCAATTTAGCCCAAATCATACGAGCTGCACGCATCTTAGCAATTTCCATGAAGTGGTTCATACCAATTGCCCAGAAGAAGGACAACCGGGGTGCGAAGGAGTCGATGTCGATACCTGCTTTCACACCGGTACGGAGGTATTCCAAACCGTCAGCCAAGGTGTAAGCCATTTCGATGTCGCAAGTTGCACCTGCTTCTTGCATGTGGTAACCTGAGATGGAAATGGAGTTGAATTTCGGCATGTACTTCGAGGTGTATTCGAAGATGTCACCGATGATACGCATAGAGAATTCCGGCGGGTAGATGTAAGTGTTACGCACCATGAATTCTTTCAAAATGTCGTTTTGGATGGTACCGGCCATTTCTTCCAATTTGGCACCTTGTTCCAAACCAGCTACGATGTAGAATGCCATAATCGGAAGCACAGCACCGTTCATGGTCATGGAAACAGACATTTTGTTCAACGGAATTTGGTCGAAGAGGACTTTCATGTCTTCTACGCTGCAGATGCTCACACCGGCTTTACCAACGTCGCCAACTACGCGCGGGTGGTCCGCATCGTATCCACGGTGTGTTGCCAAGTCGAAGGCCACAGAAAGACCTTTTTGACCTGCCGCCAAGTTTCTGCGGTAGAATGCATTGGATTCTTCAGCGGTGGAGAAGCCGGCATATTGACGGATGGTCCACGGCTTTTGCACGTACATGGTGCTGTAAGGTCCGCGAAGGAAGGGAGCTACACCGGCAGCGTAGTTCAAATGTTCCATTCCTTCGAGGTCGGCTTCGGTGTAGATGCTCTTTACTTCGATCTGCTCCGGAGTCTTCCAAGTTTCCTTGGTATATTGAATGTCTTTAAAATTCGGACGCATAGGTATAAATTTTTAAGGTTTGGAATTAAATGGCTTGGATTCCCAATTTTGCTTGGTATTCTTTCAGCGTTTCGAGTACGTTGCTCTTCACGTTGATGAAGTTGGTGATGCCTTTTGCTTCGAGTTCTGCTCTGCAAGCGGGGTCACCAGCAACAACGAGGATGGCTTTGTCACCGAGCAATTCAGCGATTTGCGGAACAGCGTCAGCGTATTCGTCATCGGATGAGCAAGCTACTACGATTTGAGCTTGGGATTCCAAAGCGGCTTTAACGCCTTCTTCGATGGTTGCGAAGCGGTTGTTGTCCATGATGCGGATACCGGCAACAGCAAAGAAGTTGGAAGCGAATTGGCTACGTGCACGGCACATGGCCAAGTTACCGAAGGTCAACATGAAGGCTTTCGGTTCAACGCCACTGATGTCGGTAGCGAAACGCAAAGCTTCAAATTCTTGAGCACCACGGTAAGTGCGGAGCGGTTCAGCGATGCGGTTTTCGCAAGTGCATTCGCAAACTTGACCACAGCATGTTTGAACGTTTTGGTTTACGATATCTTTGGTAATGCAGTCTTCTGCTTTTTCCAAGAAGTTCGGGTATTGGTTGGTACCGAGCAAAATTTCGCGACGGGTAGCGATGTTCTTTGCACGTTTTTCAGCAACGGCTTTCACTTCGCCTTGGATGAATCCAGCTTTGAATGCTTCGATGTATCCGCCAGCTTCTTCTACTTTTTGGAAGAGGTTCCAAGCAGCGGTAGCCATAGAGTCGGTCAAGTTTTCGATGAAGTAAGAACCAGCAGCCGGGTCAACCACTTTGTCGAAGCCAGATTCTTCTTTCAACAAAATTTGAACGTTGCGAGCGATGCGGGCAGAGAATTCGGTGGGAGCGCGGAATGCGAAGTCGTACGGGAGAACTTCCATTTCATCCACACCTGCCAAAGCAGCACTCATCGCTTCGGTAGTACCACGGAGCATGTTTACGTAAGCATCGTAAACAGTTTGGTTCCATTCGCTGGTGGTAGCGCGGATGAACATTTTCTTCGCGCATTGTCCTTCAGCACCGAAGGTGTCAACGATGTTCGCCCACAACATACGGGCAGCACGGAATTTTGCAATTTCCATGAAGTAAGAACTTCCGATTGCAAAAGAGAATTTGATGCTCTTGGCAGCCGCACGTGCAGAAACGCCGAGTTCGGTCAATTGTGCCAAGTATTCGCTACCAGCTGCCAATGCGAAACCGAGTTCTTGGCTGAGGGTAGAACCAGCGCCGTTGAAGGTAGCTGCGTTTACGTTCACTACAGTGATGTTTTGGTAAGCAGCGGTTTTTTCGATGCAAGCTTTCAAGGCAGCGAAAGAGTCTTCTTTGCAGAAGTTTCCGCTTTGGGTCAATGCGTTGATCGGGTCAAAGTCGAAGGAAGCGCGAACTGCGTCCGGTTGGTAACCTTTGGCGTTGATGTAAGCCAAGAAGTTGTCCAAAGTTTCAGCGGTTGACAAGCAGCAACCGAAGAAGTTTACAGGAGCTGCAGTCAAGCAGATACCGTTCAACAAGGTTTCGAAGTCAGCTTGAGTCAATACTTTGCTGCCATCAATGTGGAAACCGATGGATTCAACACCCTTGTTCAAGATATCCAAGGCTTTCTTGTTGGCCACTTCGTAGCCTTCGCAGCAGCATACAGATTGGAGAACCAACCAGTTGTTGTCGGTTTTGGTGCCGCGAACGTAAGGGAATTGTCCCGGAAGGGTTCCCAAAAACTGCAGACCTTTCAGATCTTCAGCGCGATAGTAAGGTCTAACCGAAAAACCTTCTTGGGTTTTCCAAACGAGTTTTTTCTCGTAATCGGCCCCCTTAAGGTCTTTGACGATCACTTCTTCCCACTGTTCTGTCGATACAGGCGGAAATTCAGCAAATAATTTTTCTGTCATATAAGTATGAAATTAAAATTGTTGTGTTGTCTACAAGATTATAAACTCCGCAAAGATAGGAATTAATTTATAGGTTTTCTTAGAATATTGACTAAATTTGACATCGAAAAATAACAAAAAAGCGGGTGTCCGCATCGACTTTTATGGAACAGAATAAAATCCGACAATTTTTTACCGAAAAATTCGGGGAACGAGGCGTTTGTTACTTCTCTCCCGGTCGTATTAACCTCATCGGGGAACACATTGACTACAATGGGGGTTGTGTTTTGCCCGGAGCCATCGACAAAGGCATTTTGGCCGAAATCCGTCCCAATGGAACGGCAACGGTCCGTGCCTGGTCTGTGGACTTGGATGACTATGCCGAGTTCGGTTTGGAAGAGGCCGACAAGCCGCAAGCCAGCTGGGCCCGTTACATTTTTGGTGTGTGCCGGGAAATGATCAAGCGCGGTGCCAAGATCGGTGGTTTTGATACGGTCTTCTCGGGCGATGTCCCTTTGGGAGCCGGTCTGTCTTCTTCGGCTGCGTTGGAAAGCACCTATGCCTTTGCTCTGAACGAACTGTTCGAAGCCGGTATTGACCAAAAAGAGCTCGTGCTCGTTGGACAAAAAACGGAACACAATTATTGCGGTGTCAACTGCGGAATCATGGACCAATTCGCCTCCTTGTTTGGCAAGGAAGGTTTCTTGATCCGTTTGGACTGCTCAACCATGGAATACGAATACACACCCTTTGATCCGAAAGGATATCGTCTGGTCCTGTTGGATTCGGTGACCAAACACGAACTCGTCGGTTCTCCGTACAACGACCGTCGTGCTTCTTGTGAACGGGCCGCTGCGGCGATTGGCCGGAAACATCCGGGTGTAGAATTCTTGGGTCAGGCGACCGAAGCGTGGCTGGAAGAGGTGCGCAGCGAGATCAGCGAAGAGGATTACCTTCGTGCACTCTATGCCATCCAGGAAAATGTCCGCCTGCGCGATACCGTTGAGGCCCTCAAACGGGGTGACTACGAGACCGTGGGTCGCTGCATGTTCGAGACCCATCGCGGCATGAGCCAGTTGTACGAAGTCAGCACCGAAGAGTTGGACTTCTTGAACCAAATCGCTGCGGACTGTGGCGTGACGGGTTCCCGCATCATGGGGGGAGGTTTCGGGGGTTGTACCCTGAACCTCGTGAAGGAAGAACGCTACGAAGCTTTTGTGGAAACTGCCGTTCGCCAGTTCCGGGAACGTTACGGCAAAGAACCGAAAGTTTATCCTGTTGTCATCTCCGACGGTGCCCGTAGAATCGAATAATCACTAACAATCAATTAATACTTTTATGAAAATCAAGAAAAGTTTATTCTTTGCATTTTTTGCGACCCTGGCTACCTTGGCCTCGGCACAAGAAGATGCCAAATGGTTGCGCTATCCGGCCATTTCTCCGGATGGTTCTACCTTGGCATTCTGCTACAAAGGTGATATTTACACCGTTCCCACTCAAGGTGGTAAGGCCGTGCAGTTGACTACTCACTCGGCATACGATTACCAACCCGTGTGGTCTCCGGACGGCAAGACCCTGGCCTTTGCGTCCAACCGTTACGGCAACTTTGATATCTACACAGTTTCTGCCCAAGGTGGTACTCCGGTTCGTTTGACTTACTGGTCCGGTGGAGAAATTCCGAAGGCCTTCAGCAACGATGGTAAACAAATTTACTATTCATCGATGTTCGTTTCGGATGCGACCTATTCCCAATACCCGTCGACAGGTCAGTCCCAAGTGTACAGCGTTCCGGCAGCTGGTGGTCGTCCCGAATTGGTGACCCCCGTTTGTATGGAAAGCATTGACTTCAGCGCAGATGGAAAACGCATCGCTTACTACGACAAAAAAGGTGTGGAAGACCACTGGAGAAAGCACCACCGTTCGTCTGTAACCCGTGATGTGTGGGTGTACGACGTGAAAGCGGACACTTATACCCAAGTTTCTGACTTCACCGGTGAAAACCGCGATCCCCGCTTCGTGCCCGGTGACGATAACAGCATCTACTACTTGCGTGAATGTGCAGAAAACCCGGCGAATTCGACCTTCAACGGTTCTTTCAACGTGTACAAACGCAACATCAAGACCGGTGCTGAACAACAAATTACCTTCCACGAATTCCACCCGGTACGTTTCTTGACCGTTGCCGACAACGGTTTGATGGCCTACTCGTTCAACGGTGAATTGTACACCGTTCGCGAAGGTGCTGAGCCCCAAAAAGTGGCAGTGGCCATTTACTCGGACCAAACCGAACCGGACTACCGCGTGGACTTCTACTCGGGCAATGTTTCCGACATGGCGGTTTCTCCCTCCGGTAAAGAAATTGCTTTCATCCTCCGTGGTGATGTGTACGTGACTTCTGTGGATTACGAAACCACGGTACGTTTGACCGATACCCCGGCACAAGAACGCAACATTGACTTCAGCCCGGATGGTAAAAAAGTCGTATACTCATCCGAACGCAACGGCTGCTGGAACCTTTACACCAGCGAAATCGCCGATGGTTCAGAACAGTTCGTATATGCAAACGAAATCCGTGAAGAACAATTGACCGAAGGCAATGTGGTTCGTTTCCAACCGGCCTTCTCTCCCGATGGCAAAGAAGTTGCCTTCTTGGAAGATCGTACTATCTTGCGTGTCATTAACTTGGAAACCAAGAAAATGCGCACCATCTTGGACGGCCAATACAACTATTCTTACTCAGACGGAGACCAATGGTATGCTTGGGCTCCGGATGGAAAATACCTGGCTGTCCAATTCTTCGAAAAAGGTGGCTGGAACAAAGAAGACATCGCGTTGGTGAAAGCTGACGGCAGCGGAGAATGGGTGAACCTGACCGAAAGCGGTTACTCCGAAGGAGGTTCCCGTTGGGTACTTGGTGGCAATGCCTTGATGTGGTATTCGGACCGTGCTGGTTACCGTAGCCACGGTAGCTGGGGTTCAGAGACCGACATTTACCTTGTCTTCATGAACCGTGAGGCGTACGACAAGTTCCTGATGAACAAAGAAGATGCTGCCTTGTTCAAAGAAAAGGAAAAGAAAGAGAAAGAAGCTGAAGAAAAGGAAAAAGCTGAAAAAGAAGAGAAGAAAGACAAAAAGGACAAAAAAGACAAAAAAGATAAGAAAGACAAGAAGAAAGAAGAGCCCAAATCTGAGCTGCCGACCATTAAGTATGAGTTGGACGGTATTCAAGATCGCATCGTGCGCTTGACCGTAGCTTCTGCTTCTCACGGAGATGCTTTCTTGTCCAAAGACGGTAACAAACTCTACTATTTCGCTTCCTTTGAAGGTGGTGGAGACCTCTGGGTACGTGACTTCAAAGATCATTCGACCCGTTTGCTCTCCAAAGGTACCGGTTACGGATCCTTTGCAACCAACAAAGACGGTAGCAAAGTGTTCTTGCTCAACCGCGGCCGTTTGAACACCATCGAGTTGAACTCAGGCAAGATCGAGCCTATCAGAATGAGTGCAGAATATTACTACCGTGCGGCAGAAGAACGTTCTTATATGTTTGAACACGCTTGCAAACAAGTGGTGGACAAATTCTACGATCCGACCATCCACGGTATTGACTGGGCAATGTACTGTGAAAACTACCGTCAATTCCTGCCTTACATCAACAACAACCACGACTTTGCTGAAATGTTGAGTGAATTGTTGGGCGAATTGAACGCATCCCACACCGGTTCCGGTTACCGCGCTTACTTGCCCGGTGATGCAACGGCTGTGTTGGGTATGTTCTACGACTTGGATTACAAAGGTGACGGTTTGAAAGTCAAAGAAATCTTGGCACAAAACCCGGTCGTTCCGGCATCATCCCGCATCGAACCCGGTGTGATCATCACCCACATTGACGGCAACAAGATCGTCGCTGGTGAAGATTACTTCCGTTTCTTGAACCACAAAGCTGGCAAACGCGTTCGTTTGAGCTTGAAGAAGGGCAAAGAAACTTGGGAAGAATGGGTAAAACCCATCTCATCCGGCCAACAAAGCGGCATGTTGTACAACCGTTGGGTGAAACAACGGGAAGATTTGGTGAACGAATTGTCCGGTGGTCGCATTGCTTATGTACACGTACAAGGCATGGATAGCCCGAGCTTCCGCAACGTTTACTCAAAATTGTTGGGTAAATACCGCAACTGCGATGCGGTCATCGTGGATACCCGTTTCAACGGTGGTGGTTGGTTGCACGACGACTTGGCAACCTTGTTGAACGGTGTACACTATGCCGATATGACTCCTCGTGGACAATACGTGGCTTCTGAACCGTTGAACAAATGGTACAAACCCTCTTGTGTCTTGGTCGGTGAAGGCAACTACTCCGATGCACACGGCTTCCCGTTCTCGTACAAAGCATTGAACATCGGTAAATTGATTGGTATGCCCGTACCCGGTACCATGACCGCTGTTTGGTGGGAAACCCAAATTGATCCGAGCATCTATTTCGGTATTCCGCAAGTAGGCTTTGCTAACCTCAAAGGTCAATGGCAAGAAAACCAACAACTCAATCCCGATATTCAAGTACAAAACACCCCCAAATCGTTGGTGGAAGGTCGCGACTTGCAAATTGAAGCCGCTGTAAAACACCTCCTTGAAGAAATCGCAAAATAATTGAGTTTTCCAAATACCCAAAATGGGCCGACTCTCTCTGAGCCGGCCCATTTTTTTAACACTAACACTAACACTAACATTAAAACGGATACTCACGTTTGCCGCTCAGGTAGTACTTGGCCCAAGCCGTGATGAGTTCGTTGCGGTCCGAATACCAGGCTTCCTGGTACAGGCGCGCTACCTCATCCAGCCAAGCGTGGTTGCGGTCCGCTTCGCTGCCCACCTGTGCTGTACCGCCAGCCTCGTAGTACATCTCGCGGGTCGTACTGCAAATGCGGGCATAACGGCCGGTTCTGGGTTTGAGGTCTGCGTTGCTCATGTTGAGGTAGAATTGCAGGTGTTCTTCCGTGCAGGTGCTGTCTTTCGGGAAATGGGTCGAGTCAGCAATGTACACCGTTACCCCATCTTTGAAGATGTAGGGGCGGTAGTGGTTCTTGACATACATGTCCTCGTACACGACACCTTTGACCGGAAATTGAGCACCGGATTGCCATTTGATGAAGTTGGAAAGGCGGTGGATGTCCTCAAAACGAACGGTGTCGGTGGCCTCAAAGACGGCATTGACAATCCACATGGATAGTTGGCGCGGGGAGGGGTTGAGCAGGTACACCAAGCCTTTTTTCGGTCGGTGAATCTTTACATCCACGCCGGTGTGGTACTCGTAGAGTTTTACGGGGAAGCCTTCCCAGCCGGGAATTTTGGTGTTTTCTCCCAAGCAACGGTCCGTCATGTAGGCGGCCGAGAGGATGTCTGCGCTGCGCAAGTCCATTGCTTCCAGGCTGTCCCGGAAGTAGTTCCGGAGTACCGGGTGGTCGTACTGTTTCCAGGTTTGGTCACCGCAGGCGGTAAGGAGCCAGCAGCAAACAAAGAGCAGCGAGGCTTGAACGAGGAGATTCTTTTTCATAACGAGGGGTTTTTGGTTGGTTGGCTAAGAGTTGTTATTTTTGCGCGCTTAAAAAACGCATCTGATTATGACAACCTTTTGGACGATACTTTTGTTGGTGATTTCCAACGTGTTTATGACCTTCGCTTGGTACGGTCACTTGAAATTTGGTGAAATGGACTGGTTCAAGAACCTGCCCTTGTTGGGCGTCATCCTGATCAGTTGGGGCATTGCCTTCTTTGAATACTGTTTTCAGGTTCCGGCCAACCGCATCGGTTTTGTTGGCAACGGTGGCCCGTTGACCCTCATTCAGCTCAAGGTTGTGCAAGAGGTGATCTCCCTTTCGGTGTTTACTGTTTTCACCGTCCTGCTCTTCAAGGGCGAGTCTTTCCGCTGGAATCACATCGTGGCTTTCGTCTGCCTGATTCTGGCCGTTTATTTTGTCTTTATCCCGACGCCGAGCAAGGGCTAGTTCGTTTCCCACCCCTGCCCGCAAGGGTTATTCGAAGAGGTTGATGTACTCGTAGGTATTGCCCACGAGGTGCAGGTACCGTTGGAATTCCTCTTGGGAAATCACGACCGTGGCGGTGTTGTCATTGGGATGAAAACTCAAGCTGGGATAGTTTTTCAGGCTCTCGTCCAGAAAGAGGTGCACGTGGTTTTCGGGGTCGTTGACCAGACCGAAAGGAGACACGGAACCGGGGCGTAATCCCAACCATTTTTCCATCCGTTGTTCCGAGGCAAAACTCAGTTTGCCTTGGCGGAGCTTGTGTTCCAAATCGTGGATGGCCAAGGCCAAGTCGCAGTCAAATACCACCAAATAATGGCGGTTGCCTTTGTGGTTCCGGAAGAAGAGGTTCTTGCAGTGCTTCGAACCGTCTTGTTTCCAATATTGGCGGGCAATCTCGATGGTCGGTGCCTCCGGATGTTCGTAATAGGTGTATTGGATGCCGTGTTGGTCCAAAAAATCAAAGACCGGTCGGCGCCGTGCCGCCCGGTCTTCGGTCAAAAGGTTATTTTCTTCCATTATTGAGGAGTAAATTCATGGATTAGAAAGCCTGGTCAATGATTTCGTCGTCCACCAAGTTGGGGAGGGTTACTTTCAACGTAGGAGTGCGTTCCATTTCGCGTTTGATGGCAAACATAGCCCCTGCGTTGCGGGCCCAGCTACGACGGGAAATACCGTTGTTAACGTCCCAGAACAACATGGTCTTGATACGGCGATCTGCTTCTTCGCTACCGTCGATAACCATACCGAAACCACCGTTGATTACTTCGCCCCAACCAACGCCACCACCGTTGTGGATGGATACCCAAGTGGCGCCGCGGAACGAGTCACCGATGACGTTTTGAACAGCCATGTCGGCGGTGAAGGACGATCCGTCGTAGATGTTGGATGTTTCACGATAGGGAGAGTCGGTACCGGAAACGTCGTGGTGGTCGCGTCCCAAAACGATGGGTGCGGACACACGGCCTTCGCGGATGGCTTTGTTCATGGCCAATGCGATGCGGATGCGGCCTTCGGAGTCAGCATACAGGATGCGGGCTTGCGAGCCAACAACCAAGTTGTTCGGACCGGCTTCTTTGATCCAGTGAAGGTTGTCTGCCAATTGGGATTTGATTTCCTCGGGAGCCTCTTTCATCATGTCTTCGAGTACTTCGGCTGCTAAACGGTCGGTTTCTGCCAGGTCTTCCGGTTTGGAGGAAGTACATACCCAACGGTAGGGACCGAAACCGTAGTCGAAGAACAAAGGTCCCATGATGTCTTGTACGTAGGACGGGTAAATGAAGGTTCCGTCGGCTTTGACGATGTCCGCACCGGCACGGGAGGCTTCCAAGAGGAAGGCGTTGCCGTAGTCAAAGAAATACATGCCTTGAGCACAGAGCTTGTTGATGGCCGTTGCATGACGGCGCAAGGTGCTTTGTACTTCTTCTTTGAATTTTTCCGGTTCTTCGGCCATGAGGCGGTTGGATTCTTCGAAAGAAATGCCAGCCGGGTAGTAGCCCCCGGCCCACGGGTTGTGGAGGGAGGTTTGGTCGGAACCCAAGTCTACCTGGATGTTTTCTGCTGCCAATTTTTCCCACAAGTCAACGACGTTTCCTTGGTAAGCGAGGGAAACGGCTTCTTGGTTGTCGCGGGCTTGCAAAGCGCGGGCGATCAGGGCGTCCAAGTCGGTGTAGACTTCATCCACCCAGCCTTGTGAGTAACGGGTTTGAACGGCTTTCGGGTTGATTTCAGCCACGATGCCGACAACGCCAGCGATGACGGCTGCTTTCGGTTGAGCTCCGGACATGCCTCCAAGACCGGAACTTACGAAGATCTTGCCGCGGATATCATCGGCTTGGTGTCCGTTTTTCACAGCGTGCATGCGGGCAGCATTCAGGACGGTGATGGTGGTACCGTGAACGATACCTTGCGGACCGATGTACATGAATGAACCTGCGGTCATCTGACCGTATTGCGATACGCCCAAGGCGTTGAATTTTTCCCAGTGGTCTTTGCTCGAGTAGTTGGGGATGACCATACCGTTGGTCACAACCAGACGGGGAGCATCTTTGTGGGACGGATACAAGCCCATCGGGTGGCCGGAGTAAAGTACCAAGGTTTGCTCGTCGGTCATTTGGGACAGGTATTGCATGGTCAACAGGTATTGGGCCCAGTTTTGGAATGCGGCACCGTTACCTCCGTAGGTAATCAATTCGTGCGGGTGTTGTGCTACAGCATAGTCCAAGTTGTTGGAAAGCATCAACATGATTGCCGCAGCCTGACGGCTTTTGTGCGGGAATTCGTCGATGGAGCGAGCTGTGATTTTATAATCCGGGCGGAAGCGGTACATGTAAATACGTCCGTATTCTTCCAATTCTTGTGCGAATTCTTTGGCCAGAACAGCGTGGTGCTTGGCCGGGAAGTAACGCAGGGCATTGCGCAATGCCAATTTCTTTTCTTCCGCAGTCAGGATGTCTTTGCGTTTCGGCGCGTGGTTGATGGCCGGGTCGAACGGTTTGGGTTGGGGCAGTTCGTCGGGAATACCGGCTATGATTGCTTTTTGAAAGTCGTTCATCATATTGCTCGAGCATTTAAGATTCTATCCCACAAATGTACGCATAATAAAACAAAAACCCCGAAAGTTTTTTCTTTTCGGGGTCTGCTTTTAAGTTGTGGAGCGGTTGGAATTATTTCGCAACTTTTTCCAGACGTTTCAAGATAATGAAAATGAAGGAAGCAGCTACCAAGCAGATGGCAATCAAGGTGCCCCATACAATGGTGAGGGACTTGCCCCACATCATCGCAGGAATAGCTACCAGGAAGTTGCCCACAGCAGTCGCTACGAACCAGCCTCCCATCATCATACCTGCGTATTTCGGAGGAGCTACTTTGGTCACGAAAGAAATGCCGATCGGAGACAAGAGAAGCTCAGCAAAGGTGAGGATGAGGTAGGTTGAGATAAGCCAGTTCGGGGATACACGCATGGCGTCAGCACCCATTGCAGTTTGCTCAGCAGGAGCCGGCAAGCCCAATGAACCTACGGTCATCAGCACGTAAGCGATACCCGCTACGAGCATACCCAAACCGATTTTCAACGGAGCAGAAGGCTCTTTGCCGCGTTTTGCCAAAGCTCCGAACAAAGCGATGGAGACGGGAGTCAACATTACCACGAAGCAGGCGTTGAATTGTTGGAAAATAGGAGCACTGACTTCGGTTACTTCAGCAATTGCATTGTATTTGTATACCAAACCGCAAGCAGCAGCAGCGATGACCGCCAAAGAAATGATGCGACCTTTGTTCGCTTTGCTTTGGAACAGGCCGAAGAGACCGTACACAATCACGATGCAGAGTACCAAGTTCACTACGTCGAAGGCCATGCTTTGGATACCGGTAGAAGAGGTAGCCACATAGTCACGGGCGAAGTAGGTCAAGGTAGAACCGTTTTGGTGGAAGGCCATCCAGAAGAAGATCACCACGGCGAATACCAAGCACAGGCAGATGATGCGTTCTTTGGTTTGAGCCGGGGTCAATTCTGCCACTTGTTGGTTGGAGGCAGCGGCAACTTTGCGTTTGTCGGTGTGAATGTAAGTACTGCGGAAGACGTAGAAAATGATGATGGAAGCAATCAATGAAACGCAAGCTACAGCAAATGCGTAGTGGTAAGCGTCCGCTTCGGAAGCACCGAGGCTTCTTTGTGCCCATTCCATGATTTTGATCGCAGCCGTCGGGGCAAACATAGAACCGACGTTGATGGCCATGTAGAACAAACTGAAACCGGAGTCACGTTTGTCAGCATAAGCCGGATCATCGTACAGGTTGCCGACCATCACTTGCAAGTTTCCTTTGAAGAGACCGGTACCGATGGAGATCAACAACAGCGCACCACCCATTGCGATGACAGCGCCACGGTTAGCTCCCAAGGGCAGGGAGAGGAGCAGGTAACCGAAGAACATGATTGCGATCCCGATGGTTACCATCTTGCGGTAGCCCAATTTGTCAGCGGCGATACCGCCGAACAAAGGCATGAAGTAAACAAAACCTAAGAAGGTTGAATAGATCAAGCCAGCGGTGGAAGCAGAATATCCGAAGTTGGCTTGCAAGAAAAGAACGAATACGGCAAGCATGGTGTAGTAACCGAAGCGTTCTCCGGTGTTTGCCAGGGCCAGAGCGTACAGTCCTTTGGGGTGTTTGTCAAACATAATAATTGATTTTTGGTTGTTTATAAAAAAGAACAGGACCGAGATTGCTCTCAAATCCTGTTCCCCTCTTTGCTATGAAAACGGTTTAACGAACTTATTCTTCGTTGATTTGGAGGTGTTGCACGTAGATAGCTTTTTTCAATTCATCTCTTCTGCGAACAGACGGTTTTTCATAAGTTTTTCTACTGCGAAGTTCGCGTACGACACCAGTTTTTTCGAATTTGCGTTTGAATTTTTTGAGCGCTCTTTCGATGTTTTCGCCATCTTTTACGGGTACAATAATCATCTCTTTACCACCTCCTTTTTATTTGCGGGTGCAAAAGTAGGAAAAAAAATCTATTCTGCAATACCTTTTAATTTTTGGTAGACTTGCAGATAAGTGGTAAATTTGGGTTAAAAATACTATGAAAGCAATCGTGTCGTGCACCTTTCGTTTCTCGTGGGTGGTTCTTTTGTTCCTTTTTGTATCGGGTCGGGCCTTGGCCCAAACCGTTCCGTCGTGGTTCTTCAATCCGATAGGCGACGAGACTGTGGGCGTGTCACTGCCCAACCTGAGTGATCCCCAACTGCGTCAGGACCAGGCAGTCTCCCAGGCGTTGATCCAATGGTGCCTGCGGCATCTGGCTCAGCATCCGGAGCCGAAGGGGATGTCGGAGATTTTCCAGGATGCAAACGGGACAACCTCTGAACGCGCGGTGAAATCCCTAATTTTGAAGAGTCAGCACACCTTGTCTTATCGGATCTTGGACCGGTACATCAATGAGAATGGGGAAGAGTTTGTCCGTCTACACATTGATGAGCAGGGATCCGATGCAAAAGTAACAATACTCCTTCGGTATGAATTGTATTCTGAAACCATATCTACCGGCACAACGAGTCATCTTAGTTTTCGGGATGAGGTAGCTACCTCCTTCTCGGTGGCTTCGGAAAGCAAGCGTTCGTTTATAATTTCAACCTACTTTAAGGAATATGATAGTACACCCCCGGCCTTTCTATTGGAATATAACGATGGAAAAACAGAACCGCAGGAGTTGAACTATGATTTCAAGGAAAAGGGACAGTGGAACTATACGCTTTCTCCTTCGGATAACCGAGGAGCGTCAGTCTATGCGTTGGGGCAGGAGCCCTTGTCGGTTGCTGTGTACAATGTGATTTGTAGCAACATGGAGCAGGTTAAGCAAGAGGATGGTACGGTTGAGGTATTCCTCCCTGAGATTCAGGGTATTGGCGAAAAAGTAATCCGGAAAACCAATGGAAAAGTGGCAGACCGTTTTCCGGCCCTCCAATACGAACTTGTGCCTTGTTCCCCGAAAGCCAGAAACGAGGAGCAAATCCGCAAGCAACTTGAACAGGGGTCGGCGAGCTTTGATGCCGAAGCTTTCAAAAAGGCTATTGAAGGAGCCTTGCAATAAGAGAAGCCGATGACGCCGACGCAAACCTTCCTGCATTACCTGCGCACGCAGCGCCGTTGTTCGCCGCGGACCTATTCCTTGTACGGGGCGGCCTTGCAGGAATACTATGCGTTTTTGTTCGCGGACCGGGATTGGAGCCAAGTGCCAGCGCTGGTCTCACAGCCCGATGCCTGGGAGCAGCAGATGGCCCATTGGCCTTTGGCAGAGGCAGACTATTGGGAGGTGTGGCAGTTGACCCACCTGCGCTCTTTCTTGGCCTGGACTATGGAACGGGGGCTGAGTGCAACGACCGTCAACCTCAAACTTTCGGCCCTGAGTGCCTTTTGCACCCATGCCGTGAAAGCCGGTCAGCTGCGCGAGAATCCGTTGCGACTGTTGACCCGCCCCAAACGGCCGAAACGCTTGCCTGAATTTTACAAAGCCACTTCGTTGGAGGATTTTTTCGCTTGTTTTGCCGCTCCGGATCGCGATTGGGACTTCTCGTTTTACCGCAACAAAATGCTGCTGCTGCTCCTGTATGCGACTGGAATGCGTCGCAGCGAAGTGGTTGGCTTGCGGGTTTCGGACTTTGACGTGGCACGTTCCTTGTTTCGAATTACTGGAAAAGGAGGAAAAGAACGAGAAATACCGGTGCCGATTAGGATTTCTCAAGAAATTGTATTATATTTGAAACGGGTTAGAGAAGAGTTCCCTGCTTCTCCAACCGAATGGTTCTTTGTTACAGATCAGGGAAATCCATTGTACCCGCAGTTTGTTAACAGCGTGGTGAAGAAAGAGTTGGCCGGGTTGGATGGTTTCAGTGGGAAAAAGTCGCCCCACGTCTTACGACATTCGTTGGCGACCCACTTGCTGAACAACGGTACCGACCTCAACAGCATCAAGGAAGTGCTGGGTCACGGGTCGTTGGCTGCCACCCAGGTTTACACCCACAACTCGTTCGAAAAGTTGAAGGAAACATACTTAACCGCTCATCCACGAGCAAAAAATGGAGGTAAATATGGACATTAGAGTACAATCGATCCGCTTTGACGCCGATCAGAAGTTGTTGGAATTCATTGACAAGAAAATCAGCAAATTGTCAAAATTCTACGAAGACATTATCAATGTGGAAGTTGCTCTGTCCCTCGAACCCGACCACAAAAAGAACGCAAAGGTTCGCGTGGCAATCCCGGGGAACGATCTCGTAATCGATCGTACGGCAGACACTTTTGAAGATGCTATCGTTGATTGTGCAGATGCCTTGAAAGACATGCTGGTCAAGGCAAAAGAAAAAAGATACGGAATGTAATTCCATCAGCAAAGACGCCGACTCAACCGAGCCGGCGTCTTTTATTGGATGATTTCTTGGCCATGATAATGGTTTTTATCAAAATTTGTAAATTTTGCGTAATTCATACGCCTGTCGGTGGACGTCGGTAATGGGGTGGTGTTTCACTATCGGAAAGAATGACTATCTTTGTAGGTTATAAGTTTTTTGAGCGGCAATAGAATCATTATGGCAGGCAGTAACTTCATCGATTACGTGAAATTGTTTTTGGCCTCTGGAAATGGAGGAAAAGGTACCACTCACTTGCGTCGGGAAAAGTATGTACCGAAAGGCGGTCCTGACGGGGGCGATGGTGGACGGGGTGGTCACATCATCTTGCGAGGTAATGCGCAATATTGGACGTTGATCCACCTAAAGTATCGCAAACACATCAAGGCCGA
>JAEIGA010004666.1_pt1 | contig 21154 bp, 27 predicted proteins | sample 9270691 | NCBI WGS metagenome assembly JAEIGA01 (sample SAMN17057246, study PRJNA624740) | gut metagenome | biome: biome; isolation source: fecal sample | host: Bos grunniens | place: China: Xizang | collected 2019 | reverse complement strand
GCGCTATAATCGCCCGTGTTGGTGGCTGCGCTTCTGTTGCCCGTGTTGGTGGCTGCGCTTCTGTTGCCCGTGTTGGTGGCTGCGCTATAATCGCCCGTGTTGGTGGCTGCGCTATAATAGCCCGTGTTGGTTGCTGCGCTATAATAGCCCGTGTTGGTTGCTGCGCTATAATAGCCCGTGTTGGTGGCTGCGCTATAATCGCCCGTGTTGGTGGCTGCGACGTTTTCAAAGTCGATTTTTGAAAATGTAAAATCAACAAACGCTTTAACAAGCCCCGCAATACTCAACTTTGCGCCAACTCTCAATTTTTTAGTTGTATATTTCTTGTTATCGTTTGTTTTTACTTCGTCAAGGGCTTCAACCTCTGCAAATTCGTTTAATTCTGCGTTGTTGTTTACAAAGGGGTAATATTCAAGCACATCAAGCGGATTTTCGCAAAAGTGCATACCGCTTTTGCAAATAACGGCGTTTTCTTCTTTAAACACGGTGTTTTCTGCATACTGTTTGCCCCTGCAAACAAGCCCTTTTTCAAAACCTTTAAAACCTTTCATAATAAAAACCTTTCTTTTCAAATAAAAAGCGTACCGTTTGAAGTGTAGCGGCACTTTCAAACAATACGCCCGTTGGTACAATATTCTTTTTTACTGTTGAAACAGTGCCGCCATACCGCACCAACCAAGAATATTATAAACGTTTATTAAGTTTTATTTGTTAACAAATTGTAAACATTAGTTGCGTATCGTCGCAAAGTAAATACTTTAATGCGTTGTTTTTGCCACTTGCAAGCCCGTTCAAGGCGTTTCAATTCAAATTATGTCTAATTCTGTATTAACAAGTTCAAACGGCTCACAAGCGTAAATTTCGGCTAATTTCGTCAACTGTTGCAAAGTCGGCAGGCAAACGCCGTTTTCCATTTTCGACAAAAGCGAATTATCAAAAGCGCGGTCAAGTTTTCGCATTTCCTTGCAAACGGCGGTTTGCTTCAATCCTTTCGCTTCCCGAACGACGCGTAAATTGTTTACAAGGTTGTACTGCTCGTTGTTCGCATTTAACACGCGGTTAATTTTCTTGACGGGTGCAAACACGCTGCGCCCCTTGTTCAAGCATTCGCGTTTATATGCTTTTATTTCGGTTTCATCGTCTGTTTTGTAAAAACCTTTGCCGCTACTGCTGCGTATTAAAATATAATCGTCGCCGTTGTCGTAACTGCTCAGATCGTGCAGTATTTTGCGGGCTTGCCGTTCGCTCATATTCCACATTGCGCACAATTCGGGGTATGTAACGGCGTTTTCTTTGCCCGTCGGCAGTTCGTGCCAATATAAAGCAAGTTTGCATTCGTCAAGCATTGTCAACACTTCCTTTTATAGTTTTTTGCCGCAAGCGGGGCAGTATTTAAATTGTTCTTCTTTTGTGAATTTTGTATTGCAAATTGCTAAAGCAATGTTTGCGCCGTCTTCGTCAACTTCGATTTTACTTCGTGAAAAATCGTATTTTTCGCAAAACGGGCAAGCGTCGTGCTTAACCTCAACAACTGCTTTGTATTTAAAGCCGAAGCAATAATTTTCAACATCAACAACAACAACGTCGTCTTCGTCAAAATAATCGGTGCAGCCGTGGGCGTTTTTGCACCAATCATAATTTAAACAATCTTCTTTACAATTCATATATTAAGCCCCCTTCTTAAAGTCGTTTAATGTTAATTTTATAATAAACGCTATCGGGTACGGTGTAGCCCTTGCGTTCAACCTTTGCGCGTTGAACAAGATAACCGCCCGTAATAACTTTTTCGCGTTCGCCAACCTTGTTTTTAATTTCGCGGTCGATTTTTTCGTATTCCGCTTTTGCGGGTGCAAGTTCTTGTTTGCGGTTAATAAGTTTGTCAAGTTCTTCGTCAAGGTCAATATCGGCAGGCACGCGGCGGCATTCCCCGCAAACGTGTGCAAGGCTGCAACCCTCACAAAATGAAATATCTTCGCAGGCTTCGGGCGGCTTTTCTTCTTCAAGTGCCTTGTATATGCGTTCGGCTTTCTGTAAAAGGCTTTCGGCGTATTCGTAGTCAAATTGCATTTCAATAAACTTTGTTTCGCCCGTCAATTTGTTTGTAATAGCGAAAAAGCCCTTTTCTTTGCCGAAATAAAGCATATAAATTTGTAACTGCGCGGGGTAGCCTTTCACGTGTGCTTTTTTACTGTTTTTGAAATCGTCAATTGTATTCAGTTTATCGAAGTCGAACGGTGAAAGCCCTTTAATTTCAACGGGTATCAGTTCGCCGTTTTCGTCCTTAATGCGTATATCTTCACGCCCCGAAATATACGGCTTGTCGATATTCCACGCGCGCACGGTGGGCGTTATAACTTCAAAGCCCGCTTCTTTTATGTTTTTAATGGTGTGTTCTTCAAGCGTGTTACCCAGATCAAATATATTTTGCAGTCCTACATCGTGCGGCTTTTTATCTTGCCAATTTTTAATTGATAAATAAATGTATCTTTCGCACGGGTGACCGATTGCACTTGCTCGCACATTGCGGCAGGGGTAAACCGTTATTTTGTCGGCTTTCGCTTTGAATAACTTTGCATTTATTTCGGCAGCGTTCATTTTTTTGCGCCACCTTTCTTGTTGCTAATAACTGTTAATATAATAAGTGTTGCGCATATCATCGCGCATATAATAACGCCGTTGCTCATTCTGCTTCAACCCCCACTTCTGCGCCTTTTTGACAATCCATACAAAGCATTTTGCCGTATTTGCTTTGAGAATAAGAAGCAACCTTTTGTGTAACTGCTTTGCCGCAGTTTTCGCAAGTAAGCCCGCTTGCTTCTGCTGCTTTGCTTGTGCCGCCCTTGCTGCCGTCTTTAAATGTGTAGCCGTTAATCTTGCCAACTTCAAGCCCTGCGCGTTCAAGCGTTGCAACGTCAATATTGCGTAAGTTCGGTATAAGCCTTTTAATACCGTTGTTAATGCAATTAGTATAAGCCGCCATTTTTACGTCGCGTTCGTCGATTTCGTCGGGCTTTTTGGTCTTGCCTTTGCCTGCAAAGAAATCTTCGCTTGCAGAACGGCTGCCCTCACATTCAATAAATTGATCTTTAAGCATAAAACGCGCCGTGTATGTAAATGTTTTATAACCCTCTGCGTCAACTGTAACGCTCGGCTTGCCTAAAAGTTGAATTGATACGCCCAAAAGCCTTGCAACCTTTGTTGCGCCGCTTTCTTGCAAATAAGGCTTGCCGCCTATGAGCACCCAATCAAGTTCGTTTGTGATACGCAAAGCCGCGTCCATTATTCTATTCATATCCGCAATATACTTTTCGGCTTTTGCCGCAAGATATGAAATTGTGTCAACATCGTTCACGTCAAGCAATGCGCCGCCCTGCGGTCTTGCGGTTAAGTCGGTAACATCTGCGCCGATAATTTCAACTTCATTGTTATACATTTTCAATACTTCCTTTCAAGGTTTTAATTTGTTGTTCTGCTACTACAAGTTTGTTTTCTAAACCCTCAATAATACATTCTTGCACCGCAATTTTATCGTTTTTGCTTTTAAGCAGTTCCGCAAGCTCTTTCAAAAGTTCGGTGTATTTTTCTTCGTTTGTCATAAAACATCGCCCCTTTTAATTTTGTTTGCAACTATTTCAGCAATAATGCGTGTGTTCAATACTTCACTTGTTTTCACAAGGTTTGTTGTAACTGTGCGGTTTTTAATCTTCGTCAACTTTCATCAACTCCCCAATATTTGCCGCAGGAAATGCCGCTTGAAGTTTTAACCAAAAGCCCGAAAGCCCGTTTCGTGTGCCTTTTTCAATCGCTGCGTATGTACCGCGGTTGCAACCGATTTTTTCAGCAAATTCGGCTTGCGTCATTTTCTGTTCAACGCGAAAAACTTTCAACTTTGTTCTTTCTTTTGCCTTTTCCATTTTGTTTCACCACCTTTCAATTTGGTTGCGTGTTGTCGCAAAATCTTTAAAAAAACATATGTTTTTCTTAAAATTTTTCTTTTACGTCACTTTCAAGCCATACTTTAAAACCGTTTTGCCCGCGTTCGCACATATCATACACGGGGCAGTTTTTGCATTCAAGTTGTTGTTCGCAAAGCGTTTTTGCCATATCGTCAACGCTCATTCGTTTAAACTCTGAAAAATGCGTGTTGCCTGCGTATTCTTTCGCGGTGTAATACAAGGCTTTGAAGAATGCCTTAATATATCGCCACGCCTTACGCTCAAAGCGTATCAGATCTTTTTCGCGGTATATGCAATACCCGCAAAGGATAATTGCAAAAAGCCACAAAATGAAAATAAAAATGTCTTTTTCGTTCATTTCTTCACTTCCTTTCTGTCACTCTGCGTTTATATTTTGCAACCGTATTTGTCGCAATAAAGCATTTCAACCTTGTAACCTTTGTTAATCTTTTCTGCTGCAAAGTATGCCGCCTTTGTTAAATCTTTAAAATATGTTGTGTTGTCAAGCCACTTTACACCAATAACAACCTCGTTCAAATCAACTGTTCTTTTCATTTCAATACTTCCTTTCTTTGCGGGGTTTAACCGCCCCGCTCGGTTTATTTTATTTATGCAAGATAAGCGGCAACAATAATTCTTGCGGCTGCGCTGTATTGTTCTGTTGTGATTTCTTTCATTTCAAGAGCAATTTTGTTTGCTGTGTCAGCAACTTTGATACCTTCGTTTTTTACTGTTGTTTTGATAAAGTCAAGATACTGTTTTGTGTTAAGCATTTTTCATTTTCCTTTCATTTACCGAACACGTGTTCGGTTTGTTTATGTCTTTATTATACTCATTTTGCGTGAATTGTCAATCATTTTTCTACAAAAAGTTGCAAATTGTCGCAACTTTGGAACAATGCACAAAAACGGGTGTTCGCTTTTGGGCGATTTGTTTAATTTTGTTGTATTTTCGTTGCATTGTGTCGCAAAGCGTGATAACATTGCAACACAAGGTTGAATTTTGCCTTGTTTCTAACAATAAAATTGAATAATTAAATACGTATGAAAAGGAAGTGAACAAACTGTGTCAAATTCAATCGGTGCTAAATTAAAAACATTGCGCAAAAGTCAAAGAATGACACAACAAACGGTTGCTGACGGCGTCGGTATTACCCGTTCAACGCTTTCAAATTATGAAATAGGCAGGCGCACGCCGCAATTAAAAGATCTGCAAAAACTTGCCGCGTTCTTCAATGTCGGTTTAGATTATTTCGGCATATCAACCGCAAACGAAGTGCTTGAATTGCTTGCACGGGCAAAAGAAGTTTTTGAAAGCGAAATTGTTGAAAAAGAAACAAAAGAAGAATTATACAAAGAATTTATGAAATTATACTTAAATATAAAATAAAAAGGGTTTTACACGGGGGAAATTATGAAAAACAACTATAACGAACAAAAACAAGAATTATTTTATGATATGGTAACGGGTGTTAATTATGTTGACGCGTATTTGCGTTACAGTTCCCAAAAGCAAGACGACGGCGTAAGTATTGAAATGCAAACGGACGAAATAAACGCGTATTGCGCTAAAAATAGCCTTGTTGTGCGTAAATGGTATATTGATACGGCAACATCAGCAAGCAAGAAAGCAGCAGAAACACGCGACGCATTTTTTGAATTGATACAGAATATTAAAAGCGGTGATACTGCGGGCGCGCTTCTTGTTTATTCAACAAGCCGTGCTTTTCGTAATTCATACGAAAGCCATAAATACCGCAAGTTTTTCCGTGAACGCGGCATTCGTCTTATGTCTGCAACACAACATATTGACGAAGAAAGTTCAAGCGGGCGTTTAACAACAAATATTCTTGCAGATATTGACCAATACAAAGCCGAAGAATTAAGCGATTATGTAAGCTCGGCAATTCGCACAATGGTAAAACGCGGCTTTTGGACGGGTGCGCCCGTTCCGTTGGGTTATAAAGTTATACCCGCCGACGACGAAGACGGCAAGCCCCGCAAAAAATATGCTATTGATGAAGAAAACGCCGAATTTGCAAAAGAAGCATTTAAACGATATATAGACGGTGAAACGCCTGCGTCTATTGCAAAGCGTTTTAAGCGTTACGGGCTTATTACATCAAAAGGCAACCCGTACAACGCCGAAGCCGTGCGCTGCATTCTATACAATGATTTTTACACGGGTACACGCCGCCTTAAAATGAAAGGTCAAGAAGAATTGATTTTTGAAAATTCCGTGCCTGCTATTATAGATAAGGCAACATTTGCGCTTGCGCAGCAAATTCGCGTTGACCGTCGCACCAACCCAAAGCCGAAGCCAAAAACAACAAAGTCGCGTTATCTTTTAACGGGTAAAATCATTTGCGGCGAATGTGCAAAGCGGGGCATAGAGGGCTTTATGATAGGCAACACAAGCACAACACCGCGGAACGGCAAAACTTATTTTCATTTTTCGTATATATGCAATAAAAAGAAACGCTACAAAGATTGTTGTAATAAAAACATTCGGCGTGACGATATTGAATCGTATGTTTTGCGCGAAGTAAAAGCAAATATACTGAATGAAAATATTATAAATCAGATCGCCGACGAAGTTTTGCAAGAAATAGAAAAATACCCGCTGCCCGTCGCAGATGAAAAAACACTTAAAAAGCGAAAAGGCGAAATATTAAAAGAATTGGTAGCGCTTGCGAAAATGAAAGCAGCAAAGGAAATTGACGACGAAGTTTTTGCATTAACTAAAAAGGAATATGACGACGAAAAAGCGCAAATTGAAATTGATTTATACACTATTGAACAAAGCAAAAAAACGGTTGTTACCCGCGAATTTATTATTGATACTTTACGCAAAATGATTACCGATATTGAAAGCGGCGAACACGAAGTTATAAAAGCCCTATTAAATCAACTTGTTGAAAGCATTGTTGTTACTAATGACAAGGTTTTTGTTAACCTTGTCATTTATTTCAGCAAGTATGCGTCTAAAGCAAACAAGGGCAACCCCAAATTTGCAATAGGCGCAGAAATTGAACGAATTGGCATTAAAAAATAAAACAAAAAAGCAGGGTTTCAAGCCCTGCTTCTTTGTTAATAAAGGTTATACAACATTATTTTTTGCAATAATATTTTTTGTTGTCTGTTTCGTCGCGTCTACCGTTAGCGTTGTTATAACATCTCTGTATATGTGCATATCGGTTGTGCTTTTGTCATATACGGCATATTTCTGCGTATAACCCGTGTTTGCAATAGTCGGGCAATCTATACCGTTTGCAATAATAACCGCCGAAGAAATATCGCTGCCGCAATGAATTACCGCTGCAATTTTGGACGGGTCGGTGTTATAGCAACAATACACGCCGCCGTCTATACGCATTGCGTCGTTTGACATATACGGTCTAAATATTGCCCCGTCGTCAACGGCAAATTGTGCCGTAAATTCACAATCGCGGAAATCACCAAACGAAAACAGTGCGCCGCTTCCAACATCAGCGAAAATTTTGCATTTTTCAAAATATGCGCGTTTGTTGCCCCAAAAAGTGCCGCCGCCGAAAAGTTCGCTTTCTTTGCCTACAACGGTCAAGTTAAGGTTTTTAACGGTGAATTGTGTGCCCGAAAAAATGTAATAACGCCCCGCTTCGTTCTGCTCTAAATTTACGCCGACGCAATTTGCAAAGTCAAGAGTGACACGGCGGTCGCTTATTGAATAATCGGGAATTTCAAACCATATAAACGGGGTGCTTGTATCACCGTTGCCGCGATATGGTGCAGCCGCACCAAATGTGCCGTTAACATAAATAGTCAATTCGCCGTTGCCTTCGCCTTCGCGGAACGCTCTCACTAACTCTGTTATTTTTACATTGTCGTCAATGCCGTTGCAACTGTAAAAAAAGTTTTCTGCCGTGTTAATGCTCGCAACCGCGTTTTGCAGTTCGGTTATTTCGTCCGCAACGCTCATAATGCCCGTGCCGTCAATTGATTTAAAAACTTTAACTTCAATTTCTGTGTCTGCAATAAGATTGTCTGTAAAAGTAATAATATTGCCGTTCAAAGTGTAGTCGCTGCCGTTTGTTACAAGCAAGCCGTTTACATACACTTCAATAAAGCAAGTTTCTGCGTCATATTGCGGTACGTTGAAAGTAAATACTTTGCCTGCACTTTCAAGCACGGTGCGCCATTCGTAACGCTTGAAAAGCGTAACGCTTGCAAGGGTGTTTTTTGTATCGTTAAACCAAGCGTTAAAATTATTGTCAAGCGTTCTAAAAAAAGAGCCGTCGCCGCTTGTTGAATATACCCAACCGCAAAGGTTTGCGTCTGCGCGGGTATCTGTAACAATAACGCTTGTTGCGTTTGTGCCAATAAATATATCAGCAAGCACTAATTCGTATATATTCCCCTCGCGCACGGGCGTGGGTTTTACGGGGCTATTTGCCGCCGTGCCTTGTCTATATACTAATTCAATGCTACGCGCCGCAATGTCGGTGTTAAGGCGTAAAAACACGCGGTCATATCTTGTACCGCCTGAGGGCGCGGTAACTGCTGCAAACGAATGCGGGGCGTCATTATAATAATAATGCCCGTTTATCCAAGCACGCCCAACGCCAACGGTCGCAACCATACCCGAAGCCGTAACGCGCAAATCGTCGTTATCGCTTCGCAAAACACCGTTGCTAATTATAACCGCCAAATTGTCGCTATAATCGTTTGCGTTATATGTTCGGTCATATACGCCGTTATTATTTAAAGCGTTAAAAAAACCGCTTTTTTGCATTTAAAATGCCCCCTTTATGATTGATACACGGCTTCAATGGTATAGCCGTTTTCGTCTTGTACTTCGGTTATTTCGGTTATTCTAACATTGACATACATTTGCAAAACATTGTCTTGCACGGTCACTATATCACCAAGCGAAAAATCACGGTTGTAAACATAGTTGCCGTTCAATATGTCAATTGTGCCCGCAAAGGTTTCAAGCTCATTTAATGTTGCAAGTGTCTGCGTTCCCTGCGATTTTAATAATCCCGTGTATTCGGTGTCGGTGTATGTTTTTTCTTCTTCGTTTTCGTCTTTGAAAGTCTTGTTAATTGAAGAAGCGTCAACAAACACTTCGCGCCGCTGCAAATCTGTTTCATTGCCTGCAACTAACGAATAAAAACGCGTAAGCCCTTCACCTTCGCCGCCTATTAAAGCAACATTCTTTTCGGGTGTTGTATCAAGTGCGTATTCGCTGCCCGTCAAGTTATCAAATTCTTGTGAAAACACAACGGGAATATTACCGCTTGCGTTGTCAATGCTACGGTCAACGCCACCATAAACAACATATTTGAATTTTCGGGCTTCGATATCAAGAAAACACATTGAAGCAAGCCCGTATTCTTTAAGCACGCCGTCGGTATATTCAAGTAAATTGCCATAGGATACTTGTTTTTGTGCTGCGTTCCCGTTTTCATCAACTATAACGGCAGGGAAGCCACCAAGCGCGCCCAATTCAAGCCGTGCAAAATTGCGTTTGCTATCGAACGGGCAGGCAATTGCATTGTTTAAAACAATCTTTCTTATATTTTCTTCAACATTGCCACGCAACACGGTTGCGGTGTTGGTATTGCCCGAAAGTTTATATATTAAACGGCGGTCAAGTATTGATTTAACGAAACGCCCCGCCACAATAATCATACGCCCGTTTTGTTCGTCGTTTACAACATTAAAACGTTCAATTATTCCCGTTTCGATATCATCGGGGCGGGTGACATAATGACCTTTTTTAAGCATTGCAATTGCTTCGGGTGTCGCCTTTGTATAAATTTCAAAGTCGCCAACACCGAAAAAACCCGAATGCCAAATAATACTTTGCGCCGTGTCAATAATGCCAATTAAAACGGTGTCGGTGTTTCTAATTTCAACATATTCAATCATTTTATATATACCTCTGCTTATACGATATATTAAAATTCATATTTGAAATGCTTTCGTCATTTGAATTTATAGTGAAAGTATTGTCGCCCGTTTCAAGTTGTAGCCACTTGCTTTGCGGTTTAACCAATTCAAGCACCGAAACGCCGTTATATTTAACTGTTTTATTGCCTTTGTGCGTTGTTATAACAACGGTGTCGCCCGCTTGCATTGTGAAGGGGCGCGAAATATGCCCGTTTTCGGCTTCGTGACCTACACCGAAATAATTGCCGTTTTGGTCGTATATAATCGGGTTTGTTACTGTGTCAAGCGCAACAATTGTTATTTCAAGCCCCGTTGCAACATCGCCCGCGTTGTGCAGTTTCTTTGTGCGTATTGTGTCAATTTCACCGAACACAATGCCGTCTTCGGGGAAATATAACATATCTGCGCTATTTTCGGTAAAATAATGCAAATCAATTGCTTCGTTAATTTGTGTAACAATGTATTGCACATCTTCCCAAAACGGCTGCGAACAATAGAAAGAAATTTGCATAATTGCGTTATCGGTAAAACGGGGTAATTCAATACTTTCAACCTTGCCCGAAATAGTAATTGTGCGCCCTTTGTAATTCCAAAGCAATGCGCCGTCTTGTTTCAGTTTCACAACGCGCAAAATTTCGCGTTTTGCTTCTTCAACATCTACTTCGGGGCGTATTGTCAGATCAAGAATAATTCCGCGCGGCTGCGCTTGTATGTTGTTTACGGTGTCACCGTCAACCCCGCCAATAACATTACTTGAAATTGAAGTTGTTGCAGCGGTCAAGCCGTCCGCACGCAAAGTAAAATATTTGTTATTAACAAGGGGCAGAACATCGCCCCTTTTTGATACGAAATCAAGTTGCATACATTCAACCCCCCGCCATTGCAAGCCGTACCGCTGCCGCGGTTTGCTGCTTCGTTTTATAAAGTTCGTAACGGCTATGCGCTTGCGAATATGTGTTGTATTGATTTACAACAACGCCACCAACGCCAACACCGTTACGGCGCGCATTTACATTTATGCTTGCGTCTTCAAAATTCATTGCGCTTGTTATTTCGTCATTAACTGCGCCGATATTTTCCGTAAAACCTTCGCCAATACCCAAAGCAAGGTTTTTACCGATAACATCAGCCATAACGCGCGACGGTGAATGAATACCAAAGAAATTTTTAAGGTTATCAAGCACACCTTTGCCAAAGCCTTGTATTTTGCTTTTTATCCAACTTGCCATATTGCCAATGCCGTTCCAAAGTCCGCGAATAAGATTTTTGCCTACTTCGCCCATATTGGAATAATAGTTTTTAAAACCCGAAACAATTGACTTTATAATTTGCGGAATTTTTGAAATTAACTGCGGTGTTGCTTTTATTAAGCCGCCCGCCAAGCTCACAAGCAACGAAATGCCCGCTTGTGCCAATTTCGGCAAATTGTTTGAAAGTGCCAACATCAATTTTTCGATTATAACGGGAATTTTGTTTATCAATTTCGGCAGGGCTAAAATTAAGCCGTCAGCCAAACCGATAAGCAATGAAATGCCCGCGTCAATAATCATATCTACGTTGTCAAGCAGCGTTTCTGCCAACATAATAACGCAATCTATAATTACGGGTATCAATTTCGGCAGCATACCACCCAAAGCGGTCGCCGTCTGTGTAACCATTGTCAAAAGTGTTTTCAAAATATTCGGCAACTGCAATAAAATTGACGACAACAATTTTGGAAATACCGACATAATTGTTTCAAGGACGAACGGGGCAATTTCGACAACTTTTTCAAGGGCGGTTTCAATAAGCCCCGTAATACCTTCTGCAAGTTTATCGGTTGCACCGTCTGCGCCATTTAGCGCACCCGCAAGCCCTTCGCCAATAAGCGAAACAAACGGGGTTATAGCAGTAAGCAAATCGGCTGCAAGCGTTTTTAATGTGGTCATAATCGGTTCGGCTATCGCGCCAAGTTCGTTCATTGCATTGTTAAGGTTTGCTTGTGCTTCTTGTGCTGCAATAACTTCGGCATTATTTTCGCGGTAAGCGTCCGCGCTTGCCCCGTAAAGGTCTGTTAATGTGCTTTGAATATATGCGGCGCGTTCTTCTTCGGTTGCAAGTGTTGCAAGTTTCGCGTTGTATTCTTCAAGGTTTACGCCCTGCCATTCTAACGCGTCGGCAAGCACGCCTTGCACTTCACCCATTGCCGCAGTTGCCGCCATACCTTCGGCAAGTCCTTCGGTTGGAATGGTCGTGCCATATTCAGCCATAACACCCGTTAAAATACGGGTGTTTGCTGCAAGCTCTTCTTCACTCTTTGAGAATTTCGCTAAATGCTGCGCCGCTTCTGTTGCTGCGCCCTCATCGCCCATAATGCCGTATAATTCTGTAAATGTGCTTTCGGCATTTTCGGCAGAATGCCCCGCGGTTTGAAAAGCCGTTTCAAGTTTTGCCATTTCGTTTCGGCTTTCGCGTGTACTTTCGGCAAGTCCTAAAAATGCACCAACCGCGCCCACGCAGGCAGCACCAACGGCAGCAATCGCACCGACGGCAACGCCGCCCGCGGCTTTTAGTCCGCTAAACTTGTCGCCCATATCGTTGGCGGCGTCGCCCGCTTCTTCTGTGCCGTTTTCAAGGTCTTCAAGGGCTTGCGTTTGCTTTTTAAGTTCCGCTTCATTCTTATTTAATGCCGCGGTTTCATTATTTATTTTTGTTCTTAATTCGGTTGCTTGCTTGCTCGTTGGGTCAAGCCCGTTCGCAATTAAGTTGTCATACTCACTTTGTAAAGCGTCAACCTTTTTGCGTTGCAGTTCTGTAACATCGTTAAGCGATTTAATTTTTGCGGTCAATCCTTCTTCGCTTGCCGTCCAATCGTCCATACCTGCCGCGGCTGCTTTAAATTCGCTTTCGCTTTCGCGTATAAGTCGGTTTGCTTGTGCAAGCCCCGCTTTTAGATCAGTCGTGTCAATCGAAAAAGAAGCACCTAAATTTTCGCCTGCCATAGTTGTTTCACCACCTTTTACAACGCCGCCCAAAACGCCGCGCTTTCGTCGCGCTCGTTCATTATTGCGGGCGGTGTGTTGTTTCGGTTTTCTGCGCCAATGCGCAAATAGTAATTTATAAGTATAATTACTTCGTCAACATCTTGCGCGAAAATATCAAACGGGCTAATGTTTAAATTTCCCGCAAGTGTTGTTGTTGTCTTCATTAACTCAATAAATGCGCTTTGCGGGGCAGTTTTTACACCGCCCCCGCTGCGTTTTTTGAGTGTCCACCACCGCCGATTTTCTGCGCTTTTGAAATCAACTGTTTGAATGTGTTAAGCACATCATCAACATCTGCGTTTTCAAGATCTGCGTCGGTTAAGTCGGGGAAAATCTTTTTTGCAAAATCGTTAATTGCCGCAAACTGTTCGGCGGGTGTTTTGCTTTCAATCGCGTCTTGCAATTCCAACGCCTGCATAAACACGCCCCAACGCACGCGGTCTGTTGCGAAAGTTTTTAAAATTTCGTCGTTCTTGCCGTAGGTGTTCAACTCAAACTGTGCCATTTTTCATTCTTCCTTCCTTGTTTGCTTTGCAAGTTGATTAACATAGACGCTTGCGCCTGCTATAAGCACGCCTTGTGTTATAGCCGTGAAAATCGCAATTGCAATTTCTGCGCCCGTTGTAATTGGGCTGCTTGCAAATATCCAAAGTGCCGAAAGCACAATTGAAATTGCGCCCAAAATCCACGGTATAAATTTATCGGGTGTATTGCTTTTTTTAGTTGCCGCGCCGATAAGATAAAGCACGGGTATTAAAATTAAAAGTTCGGGTTTGATATATTCTTGAAAATTCATAATTCAAGCCCCTTTCTTTACTCTGCTGCAACTTTCTCGCAAACCTCTGCAAGGTTATCGGGGGTAACAACTTGTGCAACCCAAGACGCCGAAGCAAGAAGTTTTGTTGTTGCGGTGTCAATCTTAACAACCTTGCTTGTTGCGCCGTTTTCAAATTTATGTGTTGTTTTGTATGCGGTAAATGGTAAAGTCATACCCGCGCTATCGGTTGTATCGTCGGCAGTTTTGCCCGTTTCTTCTGCACCGCCGAAAGATACTTTGTTAAACCAAAAATATTCGCTTGTGCCGTCGGTATAATCGCGCTTGCCGCTAATAGCAAAAAACTTGCTCTTAAAATCGCCGCTATCAATTACCGCGCCCGTTGCGCTATCAACTGTTTTGTTTTCAAGCCAAGCAAGGAAAGCAGCGCGAACGGCAGCACCTACAATTGAAATTTCTGTTGGTGCTTCGCTTGCAACTTCGTCGAAAAGGTTGTTGTCAAAATAGGTTTGTGCCTTTTCAACTGTCTTGCTAATTGTGAGTTCGCCCGCGGGTATAAGTTTTTCGGGCGTGCCAACCATTGTATATGCTTCTTCGGTGTCTGTAATTTCGCAAATGTAAATGTCACTTAAACCGCGAAGCATACCGAATTTTTTAATTTTGTCACTCATTGTTTTTTAACCTCACTTTTTCAAAGATATTCAACGCCGATAAATTCCATAGCCCAACCCGTGTACGTTGGTTCGTCGCTCGGTATGTCTTGCCCTTTGCCCTGCGGTATAAAGCCCGCTGCACGCAAGGTGTCTGTGATTTCAATCGGCTTTGTTGCAATTTTTTCGGGGTCGTTAGAATAATAAATAACTGTAAAATTCCATTCAACCGAAGTTACAACATTGTCAAAGTGTGAATTGTCGGCGGTGTAGTCCGTCCAAATTGTAACGAAATCGTCGGGGTATGGTTTAGCAGGGTCAAGCGTTCCTTGCAAAACAAGGGTTTCACCCTCTACAAAACCGCACGTTGCAATTGCGGCAATTAACTTTTGTTTCATTTCTTCAACCCCTTTAAAATTTCGTCAAGTGTGTCTTGTTGCAGTTTTTTGTTTTTCCTTCGCGCGGCAAGTTTTGCTTTTTTAATAAAGCCGTGGCTGCCTTTCGGGTGCGTGGTTTCTTCGCCGCGGTTTTCGCCCGCTACGGTTGTTCGCTTCGGTGTGCCGTAGTTATAAAACATAACTTTGTATACATCGGGCAAAGGGTTTGTTTTTGACGGTTTTTCCTTTTTCCAACCAACTTCATAATGCCAAATGTTATGGTTTGGGTTTTCAATAAATTCTTCGTCAATTTGTTCAACAAGTCTGTTGTCAAGCCCCGCTTTTTTCGCTTTGAAATATAATTCATCGTATAAATTCTCGGCGCATTTTTCAAAGCATTTTCGCCCCTCAACGTCCATTTTCGCGCCCGCTTCTTCTAACGCTTCAAGGAAATCTTCAAAGCCCTGCAATTGCAAAATCGATTTATTTTTGAATTGTCGCATATTAAGCCCCGCCCCTTACTCTGCGCACTTTGAATTTTAAAAATTGGTTGCGCATTTCAATGTTTTCGGGTTCGCCTAATATTTCATAGCAACGGGCGTTCGCCGTGTCTTCGTTGCCGTCAAGAATAACAACGCGGCAATTGCTTTTAATGTCGGGGTTATACCAACAAACAATTTGCGCCGTGTCTTCAATCACAAGCAACCCGTTTACTTCTTTTTCTGTGCCGCCGAAAGTCTTGAAATTTGCCATTATAACGCCGTCTTTGTTTTCGTAGGTCTTTTTATTAACCCCGCCAAAAGTCGCGTATTTCGGCACTTGCAAACGCAAGGGCGTTGCCATTTGTGCCGCTTCATTCGGTCTGTACATCGGCAGCACCCCCACGCTTTGAAAGTTGAATTAAACGACGGTTAAATTGGTCGCTATGTTTCACGCCGCCCGCGTTATAATTCCAAATGTCATTGACACCAATAGCGATACAACCAACCGCCGCGGTGCTTTCGGCAACTTCGCGCTTAACACCACCGTCAACAAGTTCGTCAATTATTTCTTCAATGAAAAATGTTAATTGCTCGTCGTTGTAGTTTTGCGCGGGCGTGCCGTATAATGCAATTTTTATTTTGTTAAGCCGTTCGTCGGCGGTAAGTTGTGCCATTGTGCCAACCCCTTTAAATTAGTTTCATTGTGTCGCAAACAAATTACGCGCCTGCGCCAACTGTGGCAACAATAAAGCCGTCTTTGTAAACAACATCGCAACCAATGTTTGCGCTACCGCGAATTGTAAGCAAGCCTTTGTTGAATTTAAAGTCTTCACTTACTCTTACTTCGTAATCGCCGAAAAGATCAAGTTTTGCTTTTACGGGTTGACCGTAAATAAGTTTACCTTCTGTAAGGTTGCTATTGATACAATACTTAACAGAAAGCCCGCCGTCTTTAATTGTACCAATGTTATGGTTTGCGGTGTCGGGTGTAATCTCGTAAACGGGCTTTTTGTCGCTGCCGCGAACATCGCCAAATTTTACAAGGTCTTTTTTGTTAAGGAAAAGAACGGCTTGACCGATAACATTTTCGTCGCCACCGTAGTTAAGGGCAATTGCGCGAAGTGTTTTTTCGTCAATTGCGGTGAGTGCCTGTGCAACATTAAGTTTGCTTGCAAGTACCTTTTCAACAATAAGTGCGCTTGCCTTTTTACGAAGTGCAAGAAGTGCATTTTTCTTTACTTTTGCTTCGTACTGCAAGGGGCTTTGTTTTCTTACTTCTTCGGAAATGTCCGAAATAATTGTGATTTTTTCGGGTGAAATTGTTACATAATCAACAACGGTTTCGCCCTCTTTGTATGCGTCACCCTCTGTTGTTGTGCCTGCGGCGGGTGCGGTAAATTCGTATGCAACTTTATCGCTGCCCATACCTTCGCAGTTTTCAATATCAACCATATCAACAATTGAAGATACTTCGTTGTTGATCTCGTTAATGCCGCTTACTTGTGTAGGTGTTGCAATCTTGCCACTTGAAACAAGCATTGCGCGTGCTTCTGCGCTTTCAATTGTCATTTTTTCGGTTTTTGCGAAAGCCTGCGCGCGTGCTTCTGCTGCATTCTCTTTTACTTCACCATTTCTTTTTTCCATTGTAGCCATAACATTTAAGCCCCTTTCATCGGTATTTGTGTTGGCGGCTGCTGCTTCACCTTCTGCGGGTGCTTCGGCAGGCTCGTCAAGTTCGGCAATAATGCCGTTAATTTCTGCGATTTTTTCAATTACTTTGTCAAGTGCTTCTTGTGCGTCTGCGCGCTCTTCTTTGGTTTCACCTTCAAGAACGGCGGCGCGAAGTGCATTTTCTTCGCTCTGTGCTTCTGCAAGCATTCTGCGCATTTTTTCTGTGATTGTCATAATCTTTCTAACCTCACTTTTTGTATTTTTTAATAAGGGTTTTTGTGCGGTTGTCAACCGCGGGTTTCTTTTTCGCGTTATCCAACGCAGCGCGGGCATTCTCCAACGCCCTGCGGTCACTATCCAATGACCGACTATTTATGTTAGTCCCCCCGTATGCGGGGAAATTAACTGCACTAACTTCAATAACCTTGTCAACCTTTAAAATTTCGCGGTGTGTCAGATCATCGTTCCACCTTTGATTGTTGGGTGAAACGAAAAAACAAAAGCTCATACCGTCCATATCGCCGCGGCTAATTGCAGAATACAACGCGCGGGCTTGCTCGTTGTTTTCGGTGTCAAGGTCTGCTTTAATGTTAACGCCTTTTTCGTCAACTGTTAATTGCATTGTGTTCGGTTTGTCGCTCTTATTATTGCGGCGGCTTCTTGCAAGCGCAATGCCGTTGAAATCGTGATTAACAAGCAAACGCACATCGTCAAAGTCGCATTCGTCAAAAGCCCCGCTTCTTATTACTTCGGTAAATTCCCCGAAAGCGTCCGCAATTACTGTTTCTTGCTCATAAACTGCGGCAAGCCCTTCAACAATATGCCCGCTTTTTTCGGCGTCTTCGCCTGCTGCCCTAAATTCGGCGGTAAAGCCGCGCTGCAAAAAATAGTCGTTTCGTTGTTCTTTATTCTTCATTTGTAGCACCCCCCGTGCTGCTTAAATTATTATTATTGTTTTCGTCAAGTAAAGTATTATAACCTTGTGAAATAACTTGCCCTTGCCCGTCTGGTAAAGGTGCATAACCGAACAATTCTCGCAATTCGTCTTTCATTATGTGACCACCGGGCGCAGCAATAGAAGCAAAAGCAATTTTGTTTTCCATTGACATAAATATAATATTGTTCGGATAGAAAACAATATCATTGCCGAAAGACGCTTCACGGTCACTAAATATGCAACGGCTAAACGCCTGCCCCAAACTTTTTATATCTGCTTCAATAGCGTGTTCGTAATATGCTTCTTTTTCGGCTTTGGTGTATGTGCCGTTAAGAATTGGAAGGCTGCACCCGTTCGCGCGTAGTATGGTATCATAAAAGAATTTAAGCGTATCAGCGTCAACAAGTTTTACATCGCGCGGCATATTGGTGTATTCAAGTTTATTGTCTGTAAACAAAATACCGCTTTCGTTGTTTTTAAGCGTTTCTTGAAATTTCTTTTTGTTTGCTTCAAGTGTTTCGTCGCTCAAATAACTGTTATATGTAACAACGCCGTTTATTTGACAACTGCATTTCAAAGCCTTTGCAATACTCTGTGTTAATTCGTCGTATCGTTCAAGCATTGTTAAAAGCCCCGCGTTATCATTACCGCCGAACATACCGCCGCCGAAATAATCATTAACGCCGTAATCTTTGCGCCAATGTATAACATCACTTGCGGGAAGTGTCACTTCATAGCCGTTTTCAAATCGAAATTTGATATACAATGCGCCTTTTTCATCGCTCAAATAATCAACCGCGGACGGTTTTAACGGGTAAAGCCCCGTAAAATGCTTTTCGCCGCCCTTTGTCATATAATATTCGGGGTAAATAAACACATTTTTATTAAGTTCAAGCAGTATTGTTATTTTTTCAAGAAAATCGGCGGTTGACATATACGCATTCGGGCGTTTAAGCACCTTTGCAATGCTGCTATCTGTCACGGTTGTTTGTCCGTCTGCCCCCGTTTTAATGTGTCGCGGGTCAAGTTTTTTAAATTCGTTTGCTTTGCAGCGTATAGACTGCACAACAATATCACTTGCATATACGTTTGTACCAAAAGACGAATAAAAAGGCGCGCCGCCCGTCATTGTAACCGCGTGTTTTAAGCCCTTTTGCTTTTCTTTTGGTTTAAAAAAATCTAAAAGCCCCGTAATAATCACCCCTATTTAATATATCGTTGGTATTCTGTTTTAAATCGTTGTAAAGTTGCGTATAAAATAATTAAAGTAACTGCGCCGTCAATTCGTTTGTTTGGTTGCCCGTTAATTTTAACGCACATTACACGCCCTAAATTGTCAACTTGTATTGAAGCGTTACCGAAGCACCACTTGTCAACGGGGTTTGCCCCGTAATTTATCAATTTTGATTTTAAATCGGCTTCAACCCACTTCATAGGGCTTGACATAACACTTGTTGTTTGTTGTATAAGTTCGGTTTCAATGCCGTATGCTTCCATACGGTTTAAAAACTCTTTTGCAAACTTAACATCATAACCACATTTTACAATTTTAATGCCGTATTCTTTTTTTAAGCCTGCAAGCCAATCGGCAACAAGCGTCAGATCATTGTCCGCACCTTCGCAAATTGTTAAGTGTCCTTGCTTTGCCCACTCTTTATATTGCGCACCCGCGTTTTTATCGTCTGCGTTTTTTAGTTTCAGTTCGGGCAACCAATAATGCGAAAATATATACTTCGTTTTGTCGCCCTCACGCATAAACAATAATTTTGCGTTTGTCAAGTCGGTTGTTTCTGCAAGGTCAACCGCCGCCAAACAATAGCAGCCGCGAAAATCTTCAAGCGTTTTAACTTCCTGCGTATAATCAAAATCTTCTTGCATTAACCACGCTTCGGCGGTGTTCTGCGGTATATTAAAATCTTTGCAAAGCAAGTGAATACGTGTGCCTTTGTCGCGCTTTGCCGTTTCAATATCTCTTTCAAGTTTTGCCGTTTTCTTCACGCCGTATCTAATAGCGGGGTTTGATTTTTCCCACGTTGCAGGGTCTTGCCATATTTCCGCTTCACTGTCTTGCTCATATAACCACGGCATAAAATGTATATCGTCAATTTCGCCCTCAATAACCGCTTTTGCCGTTTCGATCTTTTTATCAAGGTAACAATCACGGTTAAAACCCTGCGTTGTGCAATTTAAGAATAGCGGCTCGTCTTTACTTGACATACCACGCCAACACGCCTCAGCAACTTCGCTTTGCCCGTTTTCTTCTTTTATATCGTGGCTTTCGTCAAGGTAAGTTTTTGAAATGTTAAAGCCGTCTTTGTTTTGCGTTTTACTTGACAAACGAAACACGGTTATATTTTTTAATTCGTTGCGTATTTCAACAAGGTTGTAACCCGTTATTGATTTTTTCGGGTCAAGCCTTGCGCGCATTCCCGCAATTTCGCGCCATATTAACTTTGCTTGCCTATCATCATTTGAAGCGCAACAAATATCCATACCGCCCGCGCCAATAAACAAGTCGGTGTTGCCGTCTGCTGCAAACATCGTGCTTTTGCCGTTCTTTCGGGCGACTTCAAGCAGCGTTTCAGTAAACCGCCGCAGCCCCGTATCTGCCATTTTAAAACTATAAAGGGCTTCCCAATATGCCAATTGCCACGGCATAAGCGCAACGGGCTTCATATAGTACGGTTGTTTGCTTTGCAGGCAAAGCGTTTGCATAAATTTAATGCGTTTATGTGCTTCGGTCGTGTCGTATATGTAATCGGGGTTGCTCATATCGTCAATAAGGTTTTCAACCTCTTTGCGTATCCAATAACCAACGACAACGCCGCCGCTTTTAATTAAATCGTGGTATTGTTCAAGATAAGTTTTCATTATTCAAACTCTGCCAACTTTTTAAGCAAGTCGTCTGCTGCCGAATTTTCAACGCGGTATAAGATCATAAGCAGCGTTTTGCGCTTTGCGTCAACCGCCTGCGAATATTCTTTTATAAGTTTCGCCGCGGGTGTTAGTTCTTGCCGTTCGGGGTTGTGTGCATTCACGCGAATGAACGGCAATTTTTTTAATTCGTTTATTCTGCCAACAAAAAACAAATATTCGTCAATGGTATCAAGGGCAAATTGCTTTTTATCTTCGTCAACGCTATCAAAAAACGCTTGCAACTGTTCTTTTGTTGCCATTTTCGCAACACCCCTTTCAAATAATGCTTTATGTATTTATAGAATTTATAAAACCCCGCCAAATTTCAAAAAGTCTGTTGAAAAACCTTTGAAAATTTGAAAATTTCACTTTGTGCCGAAATTAAGAGGGGGGCACAGTATAAAAACACTTTTTAAAAATTTTTTCAACGGGGG
>JAEIGA010004665.1_pt1 | contig 21156 bp, 36 predicted proteins | sample 9270691 | NCBI WGS metagenome assembly JAEIGA01 (sample SAMN17057246, study PRJNA624740) | gut metagenome | biome: biome; isolation source: fecal sample | host: Bos grunniens | place: China: Xizang | collected 2019 | reverse complement strand
TGATAACAGGTATGTTGCCGAAAAAATACACTGGGAAAAATGGTAAACAAATGAGGAGGTATAAAGACCTCCTTTTTTACATAAAAAAAGAGGAGCGGCTGCCCCTCTCTTTCAATTTTTACAACAACCATTTACTTGCCGTAGATAACAATGTAAAGGTCGCCCGGTCCGTCTGAAGCATCTTTCTGATGATAAGCCCAGGTCCACTTGTATTTAACAAGAGGTTCTCCCAGATTAGCAAAATCTTTAGGATTCCAATCGAATTTAGCACGATCTTCTTCCTTTATCGCAGGAACAACCTCTACTGTACGACCAACGACTTTTAGCGTCATATCTCCGGCCACTACATAGTAATTGCCCTCTGCATCCTTTGCCACATCAGCCCAGTCAGAAGTCTGTTCTCCGGTTACTTTGAAAGCCTGCAAGAACTTCACCTCCCTGAACTCGCTCATGTCAGTCTTAATGACTGTGCCTTCATCATTAACTGTTAACGTAATACCGTTAACTTTAATGTAATCCCCCGCAAAAGCAGAAGTTATACAAGCACATACACACACGAGAATTGCAAAAATTTTCTTCATAACTTTATCTATAGTAATTGGTTTAACATACAAACAATATAACTCTGTTTAGTTTTTTTGTCAATATAGTCCAGCTTGAACAAAGCTCAAAAATAACTTGAAAAAAAATACTAAAGTGTTAAATTATGCTCGAAAAAAAATGCTGGTGCGGGGCGTTCCGCACAATATTTACAAGGAAGGATAATAATATGACAATTCGTGTCGGTATTAATGGTTTCGGTCGTATTGGCCGTTTGGTTTTCCGTGCTGCTCAAAAGAGAGATGATATCGAAATCGTAGGTATCAACGATCTTATTGACGTTGAATATATGGCTTATATGTTGCGTTATGACACAGTACACGGCAGATTCGACGGTACTGTTGAAGTTAAAGACGGTAAATTGGTTGTTAACGGCAAAGAAATCCGTGTTACAGCTGAAAAGAACCCTGCTGATCTTAAATGGAACGAAATTGGTGCTGAATATGTAGTAGAATCTACAGGTTTGTTCCTCACAAAAGAAAAAGCTCAAGGACATATTGATGCCGGTGCAAAATACGTTGTTATGTCAGCTCCGTCAAAAGACGATACTCCTATGTTTGTATGCGGTGTTAATACCGATACTTATGTTAAAGGTACACAATTTGTTTCTAACGCTTCTTGTACCACAAACTGCTTAGCTCCGATGGCAAAAGTTTTGAACGACGTATTCGGAATTGAAGAAGGTTTGATGACAACTGTTCACGCTACAACCGCTACTCAAAAAACTGTTGACGGTCCGTCTGTAAAAGACTGGAGAGGTGGTCGTGCTGCTGCCGGCAACATTATTCCGTCTTCTACCGGTGCTGCTAAAGCCGTAGGTAAAGTTATTCCGTCTTTGAACGGCAAACTTACAGGTATGGCTTTCCGTGTACCTACTTTGGACGTTTCTGTTGTTGACTTGACTGTTAACTTGAAAAAAGCTGCTACATACGAAGAAATTTGCGCAGCTATGAAAAATGCTTCTGAAAACGAACTCAAAGGTATTTTGGGTTATACTGAAGATGCTGTTGTTTCATCTGACTTCATCGGTGATGCACGCACATCTATTTTTGACGCTAAAGCCGGTATTCAAATGACTCCGACTTTCGTTAAACTCGTTAGCTGGTATGATAATGAATGGGGTTACTCAAATAAAGTTCTTGACTTGGTAGCTCACATGGCAAAAGTTAACGGTTAATCGTTATTACCCCGTAGGTATCCGAGCGGCTTTTGCCGCTCATTACCGCGGGGATTTTTTATTTTTTTAAGGAAACAATAAATGAATTATAAAACAATTGATGATTTAGGCGATTTGCATGGCAAAGTTGTTATGCTCCGTGCCGACTTAAACGTACCTATGGATGAAAACTTTAATGTTACCAATACTGCTCGTATTGACAGAACAGTTCCTACAATTAAAGAACTTATGAGCAAAGGTGCAAAAGTTGTTGTTATTTCTCACTTCGGTCGTCCGGAAGGCAAAGGAGATATGAAAAACTCTCTTTCTCATATCGTTAGCGACTTAGAAAAAGCTCTTGGTAAAAAAGTTACTTTTGTAGAAGATTGTATCGGTGAAAAAGTAGAACAAGCAGTTAAATCTATGAGCGATGACGAAGTTTTGTTGCTTGAAAATCTGCGCTTCTATAACGAAGAAAAGAAAGGCAATGAAGATTTCGCCAAAGAATTGGTAAAAGTTGCCGATTTTTATGTTTCTGATGCTTTCTCAACAGCTCACAGAGCACATGCCTCTATGGTTGCCGCAGCAAAAGAACTTCCTGCTTCTATGGGACGTTTAATGGAAGAAGAAGTAAAAGCTCTTGAAGGTGCTTTATCCAATCCTACTCGCCCGTTGATTGCTATTGTCGGCGGTTCTAAAGTTTCTACAAAATTAGATTTGTTGAACAACTTGGTTAAAAAAGTTGATAAATTGGTAATTTCAGGCGGTATGGCTCATACCTTTATGAAAGCTAAAGGAATTGATACCGTTAACGAAGCTAATTCATTGGTTCAAATGGATATGCTCGAAACGGCAAAAGAAATCATGTCCGTAGCACAAGCAAATAATTGCGAAATTATTTTGCCGGAAGATGTGGTTGTTTCTAAAGAGTTCAAACCGCATGCAGAACACAAAACAGTTTTATTGAGCGATATTCCTGCAGAAGGTTGGAGCTTATTGGATGTAGGCGAAAAAACCATTGCAAAAATCAATGAAAAACTTGATGAATGCAAAACTTTAGTTTGGAACGGACCTCTCGGTGTGTTTGAAATGAAACCTTTTGACAATGCAACCAATAAAGTTGCCGAACATGCAGCAGAACTTACACAAGCAGGAAAATTGATGTCTGTTGCCGGTGGCGGTGACACTGTTTCTGCTTTAGAAAACGCAGGTGTTGCAAATAAGTTTTCTTATATTTCAACTGCCGGCGGTGCTTTCCTTGAATGGATGGAAGGAAAAGAACTTCCGGGTGTCGCTGTTTTGAAAAAATAAGCAATAATCATAACAAAAAAAGACATATGGCAAGCCATATGTCTTTTTTTTATAACCGGAGATGATATTACTCGATGTAGCAATCAGCCACAATCAACACTCCGTGACCGAAAATACGCATCCAGCAGATGTCAACATACCGAACCCAATAATCGAGGGTTTCTTTCCAAACGGGATGACAGTGTTTCAGCCATACGTCATAAACTTTTTCTGACGGGAACAATTTTTGCAACTCTGCTTTGAGCTTAAACTCATCAGGACGAGCAACACACTCTGAAGCCATAGGAAGCCGCTGTGCACAGTCATCGCTGAAATCCTCTACCACATAATCGTGGGCTTTGACATCTCGATAGCGGTCCATTGCCCTTTTTGCCTCTCCTAACAAATCAACAATTCTTCGTTGATTTTCTTTTGAGAAAAAGAGTTCAAACTCTGCCTCATTTGAAGCTAGCAAATGTTGGTACCCTTCTTTGTTTACACAAACTTTTCCCTTTTTTACGAACTTGTAGTTCTTGAAGTTTTTAATCATAAGCTAAAAATAATATTTTTTTAAGTTAGGTTTTAGTGGGATGAATCCCTTTTTTGAATAATGACATCTTCGGCTTTCACCGAAGATGTCTGTACTGAGGAAGGACTAAAGCTTAAACAGCATACCGGCATTCTCACCGTGGCAGCCCATAAATTGAACTTTACCGCTACCGAGCTCATAAGCCTCCATGTCTTCAACTTTGTCCGCCGCTGTCCAGATAATATTTTTATGAGTAATCTGGAAACCGCAGTCACACTTCTTAAGCATCATTCGAACACCGCTCAAACGGCTGCTCACAATCTTGATATCCGCAGGAGTTAACAGCTTCTTCTCAAAGATTTCGGCATAATCAACTGCCATAGAAGCAGAAAAATCCTCTAACATACCTTCTGTAAGCAAGCAACAATCTTCGGAAATTCGAATTGCCTTTACAACCTTGTCTTCGATAAAATCGACAGACTCTGTATTGTCAGTATAGACAAACAGAAATTTAAACTTCTCTTTCATAATTAAATTGATAATTGATTTTACTTCCGTCAGTATAGACAAAATTTTCACAAAAAGCAACAACCTTTTTATAAAAAAAGAGGAACATTTTTTGTTCCTCTTTTTTCGATTACAGATTATAAATATTATTCTGCTTTTTCTGCAGCTTCTGCAGCAGCTTTTTCAGCAGCTACACGAGCTTTATCTTTAGCACCTTTAGCATTAACATCTCTGTCAACCAATTCAATGATTGCCATAGGAGCAGCATCACCATAACGAATACCGGCTTTCAATACACGAGTATAACCGCCGTTACGAGTGCTGTAACGTTCTGCTAAAGTAGAAAACAACTTAGAAACAACTTCTTCGTCGCGCAAAAAGGCCAAAGCCAAACGACGACTGTTCAAATCACCTTTTTTAGCAAAAGTAATCATGTTGTCAGCAAAAGTTCTCAATTCTTTAGCACGTGGCAAAGTAATTTTGATTTGTTCATGATTCAACAATGCGCAAGTCAAGTTAGAGAACAAAGCTCTTCTTTGGCTGGTTGGCATATTAAATTTTCTATGTGCATCACCATGTCTCATGGCATTTTCCTTTCTTTAATAAATTGTGCTTTGACAGGCAAAGCGGATAAAACACCGGTTTTTACTACGGAGTCGCAATGCGACCATACATAAAAACCCACACTTTCGAAACGGCTTATAACATACAACTTTTTGAAAAGCAAGAAAAAACGTCACATTTTTCAATGTGACGCATTACAGATTAATAAAAATCACTCCTGTTCGAGAGCCTTCTTATTAAGTTCAACATACTCCTGATAAGATTTTCGAGCTTTTCTGTAACAAACTCCAAGGCCTATCACACAAAAAATCATCAGTACTCCCATAAATCCTACCCCTAATTTTGAGTAAAGCGGCATTGTAGAGAGAGGAGGACTTAAAATAGCATAAACAATTCCTCCGCAACCGATAATGGTCAAAACAACACTTGTCCAAAATGTTACTTTCAAATTCCATACATTTGCGGCCAAATAAGCGGCAATGTTTTTTTCAAAATTTTTCATATACAAAATGTTAGTTAATAATATTCTTTAATGGACAAATGATAGCAAATTCGGTTAAAAAGTCAATAAAAGTATATGGGAGAAAATTTATGAAATTACTGATACAACGAGTAAAAAAGGCCTCGGTTAGTGTAAACAATGAAGTAGTCGGAAAAATAGAACAAGGCATATTGATATTTATCGGAGTTTGCAAAGGCGATACTAAAGAGCAGGCAGATTTTCTCGTCCGTAAAGCTGCTAATTTACGAATTTTTGAAGATGAAAACGGAAAAATGAACTTATCGGTAAAAGACATATCAGGTTCAGCATTGGTAATTTCACAATTTACACTTGCCGGAGATTGTACCAGGGGGAATCGCCCCGGATTTGACCAAGCGGCACATCCCGATATTGCAAAACCGATGTATGAATATTTTTCAGAACAACTGCGTAACGAAAATATAAAAGTTGAAAACGGAATTTTTCAAGCAGATATGCAAGTAAGTTTAATTAATGACGGACCGGTTACATTTATTCTGGAAAAATAGTTTTATCCGGCAAACCTAATTACAAATCTTATACAGCATATCCACCACTGTTTTAAACTTTTTCCAATTATTTTTGTTTTGCAAAAAACAGATAAATTCTTGCCATTTTTCCAACTCTGATTGTTTAAAACAATTATCGCTAATTATATTTTTAGCTCTCGGGCTCATTGATTTTATTTCTTCCGGCATATCCGCATAAAAATAACCGACATCAACACTTAAAATTACTGAAAAATCATATAACCGGCTGGCACTAACCCGATTTGTTCCGTTTTCATATTTTTGCAGTTGCTGAAAACTTAAACTCATAAATTGAGCTAATTGCTCTTGAGTATACCCTAAAGATAATCTTCGCAATTTTATTCGTTGTCCGACGTATATATCCACCGGATTCGGAGCTCCGTCAGATTGTTTTCCCCGATTCTGTTTGTGCTTCATTCCCACCTCTCTAAAAAAAAGAAAAAGTCACTTGATGAGAGTGACTGGGAGCTGAAAACTACACAACAATAGTGCGACTTATTACCGCATGGCTATTAGGTCGCCTCCCAGTCATAAGACCAAAAGGCAACCAAGTTTCGTCTTGATTAGACGTGCTGTGAAAGGTTTTCAGACCTTAAAACGTTCATCATTCGTTTCAAGAAGAATCTATAAAAGAAACAACAAAAAGTAAAGAATAAAAATTGCCATATAAAAAGCCCCTTTTCATAAGAAAAGAGGCTTTATAAATTCAGATACTTTTAGAAATGATCATCTACACGTTTAATCAATTCTTCAATATTCTCTGGTGGCCAACCCGGAGTTTCCATACCAAGATGGATGCCCATTTTAGCCAATACTTCTTTAATTTCGTTCAAAGATTTACGACCGAAGTTTGGAGTTCTCAACATTTCAGCTTCTGTCTTTTGTACCAAATCACCGATATACACGATGTTATCGTTTTTGAGGCAATTTGCAGAACGAACTGACAATTCGAGTTCTTCAACCTTTTTCAACAAGTTCTTGTTGAACGGTAATTCTTCTTTTTCTTCTTCTACTTCATTTTCCGGTTCATCGAAATTAATAAACGGTTTTAATTGATCTTGAAGAATACGAGCAGAGAAAGCTACTGCATCTTCAGGAGTAACAACACCGTTTGTTTCAACAACCAATGTCAATTTATCATAGTCTGTAACTTGACCTACACGAGTATTATCTACACGATAAGAAACGCGTTTTACAGGAGAATAAATAGCATCAACAGCTATCAAACCGATAGGAGCATCTGCAGGTTTGTTCTGACTTGCAGGAACATAACCTTTACCTGTGTTAACAGTCAATTCCATATTAATTTTAGCACCTGCATCAAGGTTACAAATAACCAAGTCAGGATTCATGATTTCCACATCATGACCGGTTTCAATCATAGATGCAGTAACCGCACAAGGACCTTCTGCTTTCAATGTCATTGTTCTTGTGCCTTCGCTGTGAACAGCAACAGCCAAACATTTAACATTGAGCACAATGTCGGTTACATCTTCTCTAACACCGGGGATAACCGAAAATTCATGTAAAACACCGTCAATTTTGATTGCGGTAACAGCACCGCCTTGCAAAGAAGACAACAAAATTCTTCTTAATGCGTTACCCAGAGTAAGACCGAAGCCTCTCTCCAAAGGTTCAACAACTATTTTAGCTTTGTTGCCGCCTTCGCTGGGAACAATTTCTAAATTAGTCGGTTTAATAAGTTCTTGCCAATTCTTTTGAATCACTGGGATATCCTCTATTTTTTAGTGCGCTTTATTACGAAAATCAAAAGATGGCGAGGCCGACTCTTGTCAGCCTCACTATCATAAATCTATTATACGCGGCGGCGTTTACGCAAACGACAACCGTTGTGTGGAATCGGAGTTACATCACGAATTGTTGTGATAGTAAAGCCAATTACTTGCAAAGCTCTGATAGCAGATTCACGACCAGAACCCGGTCCTTTAACTTCTACTTCGAGAGTTTTTACACCACACTCCATAGCCTTTTTTCCGGCATCTTCGGCAGCTACTTGAGCAGCATAAGGAGTAGACTTACGAGAGCCTTTGAAACCTTGTGCACCTGCAGTAGCCCAAGAAACGGTATTGCCTTGAGCGTCTGTAATTGTAATACGAGTATTATTGAAAGTAGAATTCACATGTGCGACACCAGCTGTGATATTCTTCTTTTCTTTTTTCTTCTGTGTTGCTTTTGCCATTTGGGAACCTACCTCTTATTATTTCTTCTTATTGGCGACAGTTTTACGTTTACCCTTACGAGTACGAGCATTTTGCTTTGTACTCTGTCCGCGAACAGGCAAACCTTTACGATGTCTCAAACCTCTGTAACAACCAAGATCCATAAGTCTCTTGATGTTAACACCAACTTCACGACGCAATTCACCTTCTACAAGGTAATCACGGTCAATCACTTCACGTACTTTAGCAACATCTTCATCAGACATATCGCCAACACGCACGTCTGGGTTGACTCCCGATTTTGCACAAATATCTTGAGCATTTTTTCTACCGATACCAAATATGTAAGTCAAAGCTATTTCAATCTTTTTGGCAGTCGGAATATTTACACCAGCTATACGAGCCAAATTTCATCTCCATTAATTAAAATATTAAACTCAAAAAGTTGATCACCACTTTTCAAAAGTTAGCCGGATTATATGCCAATATTTGTTAGTGTCAACTATTATCTTTAAGCATTTATTAAAAAAAATTATAAATGCTCTTTCAAATTCAGCAGTTTATCGATACGAGCAGCAACGACATCAACCGTTCCGTTCCCGTCAACACTGCGCAAAACTCCTTTTTCTCGATAATAAGAAATTGTCGGATATGTAAAATCACGATATTTTATCAAGCGCTTTTCTACCGTTTCTCTTGTATCATCGAGTCGTTTCGAAAACTTGAAGCCACCGCATATATCACATACACCGGCAACTTTAGGTTTATGAAATTTATCGCTATAATTTTCGCCACATGTAACACATGTATAACGCCCCATTATGCGATCAATAATAATTTCATCAGGAACCAATATCTCTAAAACAGCATCAAGCTTGATTCCTTTCTCGGCAAGCATTCCATCCAAAAACTCCGCTTGCTTAAGCGTTCTGGGGAATCCGTCCAAAATAAAACCATTCACACAATCAGGTTCTTCGATTCTGCGAGAAACCATTTCGATAATAAGTTCATCGGGAGCAAAATTTCCTCCGGCCAACAACGGCTCAAGCTTTTTACCGACTTCAGAACCTTTACGGATTTCCTCTCTCAACATTGCTCCTGCTGACAAATGGCATATACCGAACTCCCTTTTCAAAACCCCGGCTTGAGTGCCTTTGCCTGTTCCGGGAGCTCCGGTTATAACCAAATGCAGACCTTTATTTTGGCCTATAAACATTATTTTCTTTTGCCTTTCTTATTTACCAATGCAGCTCTCTTCAACAAACCTTCATACTGATAAGCAATAAGATGAGTTTGAACTTGGCTAACAAAATCCATAGTAACCTGAACCACGATAAGCAAAGTGGTACCACCCAATACAAATGGTACGGAAAGTTTAGAAATCAACACTTCCGGCAAAATACACAAAGCCGTCAAATATGCAGCACCCAAAACTGTTAATCTGGTAATTACATAATCTAAGTATTCAGCCGTATTTTTACCCGGACGAATACCGGCAACAAAACCGCCGTGTTTCTTCAAATTATCCGCAGTATCTTCGGGATTAAATACTACCGCTGTATAGAAAAACGCAAAGAAGATAATCAATGCTGAATACAAAGCCAAATACAACGGCTGACCATGACCGAGCAAACGACTTAATGTTTGCACCCAAGCCGGACCGTTATTGGCAGAGAAGTTAGCAATAGTAATCGGCAACAACAACAAAGAGCTTGCAAAAATCGGAGGAATAACACCTGTCGGATTTATTTTCAAAGGCAAGTGAGAACTTTCTGCCGAAGTCATTTTCATACCCATTTGACGCTTCGGATATTGAATAACGATTTTTCTTTGAGCTCTTTCAACCAAAACGATTACATAAACCAAAGCCAAAACCATAGCCATCAGCATCAAGATAACCCAGATAGACATAGAACCTACACGTCCCAACTCAAAAGTTTGAGCCAAGGCAGTCGGAATATTGGCAATAATACCAACGGTAATAATCAATGACGAACCGTTACCTACACCTCTTGATGTAATTTGATCACCGAGCCACACGATAAACATTGTACCGCCGACCAAAGAAACGATTGTTGTAAATCTGAATACGAAACCAGGCATAACAACTGCGGAAGCACCGCTACCGGCGGTCATTCCTTCAAGTCCTACTGCAATACCATAGCCTTGAATAATGGTAATCAATACTGTTAAAACTTTTGTATAGTGAACCATTTTGCGATGACCGGCTTCGCCTTCTTTTTTCAAAGCAGCTAAAGACGGAACAATAGACTGTCCGAGTTGCAAAATAATAGAAGCCGAAATATATGGCATAATATTAAGTGCAAAAATAGTCATACGTTCCAACGCACCACCGGCAAACATATTAAACATACCGAGAATACCGTTTCGGTTATTGTCAAATATTTGTGCCAAAATATGCGGATCGATACCCGGCAACGGGATAAAAGTTCCTAAACGAAAAACAATCAAAGCTAAAATTGTAAACCACAATCTTTTCTTTAATTCTTCTGCTTTTCCAAAGGCTGACATATCTAAATTTGCAGCCATTTTTTCAGCAAGTGATACCATTTTTATTTCCTTATAATCATTTAAAATAAACACACGGGGCAAAAAGCCCTTTTTAGCTATGATATTAATACATCATATTTTTTTTAATTCAACTAAATAATGCCGATATTCAGCTAATTTTTTGCACATAAAATCTAAAACACCCAACAGATTGTATTGTTGCTGTCATGACAAAGCTCTGCAGCTTTACTTACACTCACTCCCCCCTTAAATTCTTTACCGTTTCCGGCTCCAAGTGTTGCTCCGGGAGCATCTTTATTAATCGTAATTCTTGAAGCTCCTTCCGTTACCGGCAAAGATAGTAGATTTACACACAAATCCTTCGTTAAATCTCCAAAACGAATAACAAATTCATCTTTTGAAGGGTCTAGATTGTGGCCTACGGAACATCTGCCGTTCAAAGCATGATAACATTTACCTTCATGCAACATTTCATTGGGTATAACTAACTGATTTATAACCCTTTCATTGTATAAATCATTTTTATTGGGGCTTCCCAACATTAATGTATTATAATTAGATATAATGGTCGATATTTGGTTAGCTGCCTCATTGACCTTAAATTTTTCCATCGCTTTGGTATATCCCGCAATACCGGCAGTAGATAATACTCCGATAATCGCCAATACCCCTAACATTTCCACCATTGAACGGCCAATTTCATCAAATTTCATTATTTTTCCATACAAAAAAAATTAATACTTATCAGTAATGTAAAACAAAAAACTTAATAAATAAATATTTTTTTATAAAAAAAAGCAGGTCAAAAGACCTGCTTATATTTTTTTGCTTACAGAATTAAGCAACGATATTTACTTTACCGCCAGCTTTTTCGATTGCAGCAACTGCAGCTTTAGAAGCCGAATTTACTGAAACTGTAACAGCTGAAGTAACGGCACCGCGAGCCAACAAACGAACACCATCATAGGTTTTGTTGATAAGACCTGCGTTGCTCAAAGCTTCCAAATCAACGTTGTCAGCTTTCAATTTTCCGGCATCAATAGCTGTTTGCAATGTGTCAAGATTGATAACTGCAAAAACTTTGGCAAACGGATTATTGAAACCACGTTTCGGAAGTCTGCGGTAAATAGGCATTTGACCGCCTTCAAATCCATTGATAGCAACACCGCTACGTGATTTTTGGCCTTTTTGACCGTGGCTTGAAGTTTTACCTTTGCCACTACCAATACCACGACCAACACGAATACGGTTTTTGGTTGCTCCTTGGTTATCTTTTAATTCATTAAGTTTCATATCTTTCACCTAACATTTTATCTGTCGGGTGGCAAGCCTTGAAACTCAAGGCCTGCCCCAACATATTAATCTACGATTTGAACCAAGTGAGGAATTTTATTAACCATTCCTCTGATTGCTGCAGTATCTTCTAACTCAACAACCTTGTTCATTTTGTTCAATCCAAGTCCGATAAGAATAGCTTTTTGCTTTTCAGGGCGACCGATTGGGCTTGCGATTTGTTTAACTTTGATAGTTTTTTTAGTCATCGATTAAGCCTCCTCTTTTTCAACCTTAGCAGCAGAACCTTCTCTACGGCTAACGATATCGCCAACTTTCTTACCTCTCTTGGCAGCAACCATTCTCGGAGAATTGATAGCTAACAAAGCGTCAAAAGTAGCTTTAATCATATTGTATGGGTTGTTTGAACCCAAAGATTTAGCAACCACGTCTTGTACACCTAATACTTCGAAGATTGCACGCATCGGACCACCTGCGATCACACCGGTACCGGCAGGAGCAGTTCTCAAAATAACTTTACCTGCGCCATAGTGACCATGAACATCGTGGTGCAATGTTCTACCTTCACGCAAAGGAATACGAACCATATTCTTTTTAGCTTCGTTGGTAGCTTTAGTAATAGCTTCCGGAACTTCAGCAGCTTTACCTGAACCGAAACCAACGCGGCCTTTTTGGTCACCAACTACAACAACTGCAGCAAATGACATTGTGCGACCACCTTTAACGGTTTTAGCTACACGATTAATGTGAACCAGTTTTTCAACCAATTCTTCTTTCTTTTCTGTTTTACGACGATCTACAGCTTGTGACATCTTTAACTCTCCTTAGAATTTCAAACCAGCTTCACGAGCAGCATCAGCCAAGGCCTTAACACGACCATGATAAATGTAACCGCCGCGGTCAAATACCACTTCGCTTACACCGGCTTTCAAAGCTCTTTCAGCAACAGTTTTACCAATAACACCAGCTGCTGCAACTGTAGAAGTTTTTTGAACATTCTCTCTTACTTCTTTATCCAAAGTAGAGGCAGAAGCAACAGTTGCACCTTTAATGTCGTCAATGATTTGTGCGTAGATATGCTTACCGCTACGGAAAACAGACAATCTCATTTTGCCGTTTGCAGCGTTTTTCAAAGCTGTTCTTACGCGTGCTTGTCTTTTCTTAAACAATTTTCTTGGCGTATTCATTAAACTAATCCTTACTTTTTCTTGCCTTCTTTACGACGGACATATTCACCGGTATATCTTACACCTTTACCTTTATAAGGTTCAGGTTTTCTATATTCGCGGATTTTGTCTGCGACTTGACCAACAAGTTGTTTGTTTGTTCCGAAAACAGTTAGTTGTGTCGGAGAAACGCAAGTAATTGTAATGCCAGCAGGAGCTTCAAAAATCACATCGTGAGAGAAACCCAAAGACAATACCAACTTGTTAGAGCCTTCCATTCTGGCTTTATAACCTACACCAATCAATTCTAATTGTTTGGTGAAACCTTCGCTCACACCTTTAACGATAGAGTTAATTTGAGCTCTGGTTGTGCCCCATAAAGATCTGGCTTGTTGTGATTGACTCAAAGGAGTAACCACAATTTTATTTTCTTCCAATTTGGTGTCAACATAACCTTGGTCAAAAGTAAAAGACAGTTCACCAAGTTTACCTTTAACGGTAACAGTGCTGTTTTCAATAGAAGCACTAACACCTTCAGGGATAATAACTGGATATTTACCAACTCTAGACATACCAATTCTCCCTTAAAATACCTGACAAAGAATTTCACCGCCAACGTTAGCTTTGCGAGCATCACTGTCGCTCATAACACCTTGCGGAGTTGAAACGATAGAAATACCTAAGCCGTTGTATACTCTAGGAAGGTCTTTAACGCTGGAATAAACGCGACGACCCGGAGTAGATACACGGTAAATTTCTTTAATTACAGAAGCACCTTCAAAGTACTTCAATTGAATACGAAGTTCATCAATACCGGCTTTAACGTTATATTTTTCATAACCTAAAATATAGCCTTCTTTTTTCAAAACTTCTAATACGCTTTCACGCAAGCGAGAAGCAGGAGAGATAACTTCCTTTTTCTTCGCGCTTTGTGCGTTTCTAATGCGTGTGAGCATATCGCCCAAAGGATCAGACATAGACATCTAAATAACCTCCTACTACCAGCTTGATTTAACCAATCCTGGGATTTCGCCAAAGCTTGCCATTCTTCTCAATTCGTTACGGCAAAGCTTAAATTTGCGATAAACCCCACGTGAACGACCGGTGTTCTCACAACGGTTCTTAATACGAACACGAGAAGAACTACGCGGCAATTCTGCTAATTTCAATACTTTCTTGAAGCGCTCTTCAGGAGAAGTATTTTTATCTTTAATCTCTGCAACCAATTTGCTGCGTTTTGCTGCAAATTTTTCGGCTTTAGCGATTCTTTTTAAGTTTCTGTAAACTGAACTTGTTTTAGCCATAATTTATCTCCGCTTAGTTCTTAATCGGTAAGTTAAAACTGGTCAAAAGCTCTTTAGCTTCTGCATTAGTTTTAGCTGTTGTACAGATAACGATGTCCATTCCACGAACTGCATCAACTTTTTCATAGTTGATTTCAGGGAAAATGATTTGTTCTTTGATACCGAAAGCAAAGTTGCCACGTCCATCAAAGTTTTTGCCTTGAATACCATGGAAGTCTCTGATTCGTGGCAAAGCCATATTAACCAATCTTTCCAAGAATTCATACATCTTATCACGTCTCAAAGTAACTTTACATCCCAAAGGCATGCCTTCTCTTACTTTGAAAGTAGCGATAGATTTACGAGCATGAGTAATTACCGGTTTTTGACCTGCAATTTGACCCATTTCGTCAGCGGCATTGTTCAATTTCTTTTTATCAGTAACAGCGTCACTAACACCCATGTTCAATACGATTTTAGTCAACTTAGGAACCTCGTGTGGATTGGTGTAACCGAATTTTTCCACAAGAGCTTTCTTAATGACTTCATTATACAATTTTTCAAAATTTGTCATTTTTCAATCCCTTATTTATCGATTACTTCACCGGACTTACGGGCAAAACGTACCTTGCGTCCATCTACTTCTTTGTATCCAACTTTTGTTCCTTTGCCAGACTTGGAATCTACCAAGGCTACATTAGAAACACTAATCGGTGCTTCTTTAGTAATAATACCACCGGCAGAAACTTGGCTCGGTTTGGTGTGGCGTTTAACTAAGTTAACGCCTTGAACCACAACCTTACCTTCTTTCGGCATAGCTTTTACTACTTCACCGGTTTTGCCTTTGTCATCACCAGACAAAACAATAACCTGATCACCTTTTTTAATTTTCAACTTAAGGTTCATTATAATACCTCCGGTGCTAATGAAATTATTTTCATAAATTTCTTTGCACGCAATTCTCTGGTAACAGGGCCAAAAATACGAGTACCGATTGGCTCGCCGTCCTTGTTAATCAGAACTGCAGCATTAGAATCAAAACGGATTACAGAACCGTCTTTACGTCTAATGTCGCTTGCTGTGCGAACGATAACTGCTTTATGGACGTCACCTTTCTTTACACGTCCTTTTGGCAATGCATCTTTAATCGATACTACGATTACGTCACCGACGGTTGCATGCATTCTTTTAGAACCGCCCAGAACCTTTATGCACTGCACCTGACGTGCGCCTGAGTTATCTGCAACATCCAGGTTGGTTTGCATTTGTATCATTTTCTTATTCCTTCTCTATTCGGCGTTATCAACTAACACTGTCCAAGCCTTGGTTTTTGAATAAGGTTTAGATTCAATAATTCTAACCTCATCACCAATCTTGAACTGGTTGTTTTCATCATGAGCAGCATATTTTTTGCTTCTCTTAATGAATTTACGATAAACAGGGTGCATAACCTGACGTTCAACTTTAACGACAACGGTTTTGTCCTGCTTGTCACTTACTACAACACCTTGAAGAATTCTTTTAGGCATATCTTTTCTCCTAACTATTCTTCTTACGCTCTGTTAAAAGCGTATTGATTTTTGCAATATCGCGACGAACTTTGCGAATACCAGCGGTATTTTGCAATTGTCCGGTAGACTGTTGAACTCTCAAGTTAAATTGTTCTTTTTTAGCTTCGAGCAATTTAGCTTCCAATTCATCAACACTCATACTGCGAAGATCCTTAATTTTTGCCATCTTATGCTACTCCTTGGTCAGAATTGAGGCGTTTTACAAACTTTGTTTTGATTGGGAGTTTAGCAGCACCCAAAGCAAATGCATTGCGAGCCAATTCTTCAGAAACTCCATCAATCTCAAACATAATTCTGCCTGGTTTCACTCTGGCGCACCAATATTCAACAGAACCTTTACCTTTACCCATACGAACTTCGGCAGGTTTATCAGATACTGGTACATCTGGGAAAATTCGAATCCATACTCTTCCGGCTCTCTTCATTTCACGAGTAATCGCACGACGAGCTGCTTCAATTTGACGAGCTGTAATACGATCCGGAGTGAGAGCTTTCAATCCATATGTTCCGAAACTTAATTCCGAGCCACCTTTAGCCAAGCCGTGAATACGGCCTTTGTGCTGCTTGCGGAATTTTAATCTTTTTGGACTTAACATCTTCTTATAACCTCAATGTTTACTTGTTTTCAGCCAACTTTTTGTCTTGAGCCATTGGATCGTGAGCCATAATTTCGCCCTTGTAAATCCAAACTTTTACGCCGCAAGCACCATAAGTTGTGTGAGCAGTTGAAGTTGCATAATCAATGTCAGCGCGCAATGTGTGCAATGGAACGCGACCTTCACGGTATTGTTCTGTTCTTGCAATTTCAGCACCGCCTAAACGGCCACTGCAGCTAACCTTAATGCCTTCTGCACCCAAACGAAGAGCTGATTGCATAACGCGTTTCATAGCTCTACGGAAAGCAACACGTCTTTCCAATTGTTGAGCAACACTGTCAGCAACGAGCTGAGCATCCAACTCAGGTTTTCTAACTTCCAAAATGTTCAATTGAACTTCTGAAGAGGTCAGGTTTTGAATTTCTTTTCTCAAAACTTCAATATCCTGTCCTTTTTTACCGATTACTACACCAGGTCTAGCTGAATGAATAGTAACTCTGGCCTTTTTGGCAGGACGTTCAATTACAATCTTGCTGATACCGGCTTGAGCCAATTTATCTTTCAAGAATTCTTTAATTTTTACGTCTTCATGTAAGTAGCCGGCATAATTGTCGTCTGCATACCAACGAGAGTCCCAAGTGCGGTTAACTCCCAAACGAAGACTGGTAGGATTTGCTTTCTGTCCCATAAACTTACTCCCCACGCTCGGTTACAACGATAGTAATATTAGAGAACGGTTTCAAAACACGAGCTCCTCTTCCGCGACCGCGAGCATGCATACGCTTCATTACCAAACCTTTTCCGCAATAAGCTTCACTAACATAAAGCTTATCAATGTTTAACTGATGATTGTTTTCAGCATTTGCAATAGCAGATTGCAAAACTTTCAAAACCGACTTTGCAATTCTCTTCTTTGAGAAAGTGAGTTCTGCAACAGCCTTTTCTACACTTAAACCACGGATAGTTTGAGCAACAAGATTGAGTTTTTGCGGGCTAGTGCGCAATGCATTGCAAACGGCTTGAGCCTGATTTGCAGCGAGCATTCTAGTATCTTTAGATTTTCCCATTACTAACTCCTTTTAGCTTTCTTATCTGCAGCGTGGCCGTAGAATGTACGAGTAGGAGCAAATTCACCGAATTTGTGGCCTACCATATCTTCAGTAACCAATACCGGGATAAACTTATGACCATTGTGAACACCAAATGTTAAACCTACAAATTGAGGCAACATTGTTGAACGACGCGACCAAATTTTAATAACTTCATTACGAGTAGAAGCTCTGGCAGCATCTGCTTTCTTCAGAAGATATCCATCAACGAACGGTCCTTTCCATACTGAACGTGTCATTAGCTTATCTCCTTTTATTTCTTATTATCATGACGTGAACGCATAATAAAGCGATCTGTCTTCTTGTTAGAACGAGTTTTACCACCCTTGGTAGGTTTACCCCACGGAGTTGTCGGATGACGACCACCTGATGTACGGCCTTCACCACCACCCATCGGGTGATCAACCGGGTTCATAGCCACACCACGAGATACAGGGCGCATACCCAACCAACGTGCACGACCAGCTTTACCCAAGGATTTATTTTGATTGTCCGGATTTGAAACGGCACCAACGGTAGCCAAACATTCTTCACGAACAATTCTCAATTCTCCAGAACTCAATTTCAATTGAGCATAACCGGCATCTTTACCCACAACTTGAGCATAGCAACCTGCAGAACGAACCAATTGTCCGCCTTTACCAGAACGCAATTCAACGTTGTGAACAATTGTACCAACCGGCATGTTCTTCAAAGGCATAGCATTACCCGGTTTAATATCAGCTTTTTGAGCTGAGATAACCTTGTCACCAGCCTTTAATCTTTGAGGAGCAAGAATATATGATTTTTCACCATCTTCATAGCTGATTAAAGCAATGAAAGAAGAACGGTTTGGATCATATTCGATTCTCTCTACTGTAGCTTCCACATCAAACTTATTACGTCTAAAGTCGATAATTCTGAGTTTGCGTTTGTGTCCGCCACCCTTTCTCCGACTTGTAACATGTCCGAAATTATCACGCCCACCGGTCTTAGTAAGACCAATTGTCAAAGACTTCTCAGGAGCACCTTTATAAAGTTCGCTTCTGTCTACGATAACGAGTTGACGAAGTCCAGGAGATGTGGGCTTATATGTTTTTAACACCATCTTTTAAATTCCTGTTGTAACATCAATATTTTGACCTTCGGCAAGAGTAACCAAGGCTTTTTTGTAGTCTGAACGACGACCTTCATAACCTCTGAATCTTTTTACCTTACCAAACTGACGAATAGTATTCACTTTAACGACCTTAACGCTAAAAATAGCTTCAACGGCAGCTTTAATAGCTTCTTTGCTGGCATCTAAAGGAACGCGGAAAACGATTTTTCCGGCTTCAGAAGCGAGCATAGACTTCTCAGTGATTACCGGACGAACCAATGTATCATACATAGAAGCAACTACATTGTTGGCTTTAACATTCTTTTTCATTTCAGTCTTTCCTCCAAGCAGTTAACAGCGTCTTTAGTCAACACTAATTTGTCCTTTTTCAAGATGTCATAAACATTAGCACCGATTGTCGGCAAAACATCGATACCGGCAATATTGCGAGATGCCAATGCGAAGTTAATATCTACTTCTTTACCATCGATAAACAAGCAATTGTTAAATCCGCAAACATTCAATTTAGCTTGTAAATCTTTTGTTTTCGGAGAAGACAATTTAGCTTCATCGATAACAACCAAGTTACCCTCTTTAACTTTAGAAGAGAGAGCGATTTTCAAACCGAGTTGTCTGAATTTCTTGGTCAAATCATGTGAGTGATCACGAACAACCGGACCAAACACGATACCACCCTTTCTAAACTGTGTACCTTTACGGCTACCTTGACGAGCGTTACCAGAACCTTTTTGTTTGAAAGGTTTAGCAGGAGACAAGGCTACTTCCGAACGGCCTTTAGTTTTGTGAGTGCCGGCTTGCATTCTGGCCAATTGCCATCTTACAACCCTTTGCAAAATGTCAGCTCTAACTTCCAAACCAAAGATAGATTCGTTAAGTTCGATTGAACCAACATTTTTATTATCTAAACTTAAGATGTCCTGTTTCATAACTTTTTATCCTTTATCTTATGCATTATCAGCTGTTTCAGCTTTAACTGCGACAGGTGCATCAACTTTTTTCAATCCGGCAGGCAAAGGAAGCTCAACATTAGCAGTTTTCTTTACAGCATCGGTAATACGAACCCAAGCGTTTTCACAACCGGGAACACCACCTTTAACCATAATCAAACCTTTGTCAGCATCAACAGCAACAACCTTCAAGTTTTGAACGGTTACGCGTTCAGCACCCATATGGCCGGCCATTTTCTTGCCCTTGAATACTTTACCCGGGTCCTGTCTTTGACCTGTAGAACCGTGAGAACGGTGAGAAATAGAAACACCGTGTGTAGCTTCCAAACCGGCAAAGTTATGGCGCTTCATAGCACCGGCAAAACCTTTACCGATAGAAGTTGCACAAACATCAACATATTGTCCGCAGACAAAATGTTCTACAGATAATTCAGCACCAACAGAAAGCAGGCAGTCTTCAGATACTCTGAACTCACCCAATTTCTTTTTAGGCTCAACATTAGCCTTTGCGAAATGTCCTTTAAGAGCTTTTGAAACATTTTTAGCCTTAACAGCACCGGTACCGAGTTGAACAGCAGTATATCCGTCTTTTTCTTGTGTCTTTACAGCAACAACTTGAAGATCTTCAACACTCAAAACTGTTACAGGTACATGAGTTCCGTTTGCTTCAAAAATGCGGGACATTCCCAATTTTTTTGCGATCAAACCAGTACGCATTTTATTATTTTCCTTTTCAATTGGTTGACTAACTTTATTTCACGGAAGCCAACATTGCTTTTATTACGGGTAATTATTTATAACAAACAATTACAGTTTAATTTCAACATTTACACCGGCTGCCAAATCAAGCTTCATCAAAGCATCTACGGTTTGCGGTGTAGGATCTACGATATCGAGAAGTCTCTTGTGAGTTCTGATTTCGAACTGCTCACGAGATTTTTTATCTACGTGCGGAGAACGGTTTACAGTAAATTTCTCAATTCTTGTAGGCAGAGGTATCGGACCTCTTACATTTGCCCCGGTTCTTTTGGCTGTGTGAACGATTTCTTTTGTAGACAAATCGAGCAAACGATGATCAAAAGCCTTGAGGCGAATTCTTATATTTTGTGTATCCATCATTTTTAAATACTTTTCCTATAACTAGATGGCATAATCCGACCTTAGCCAAATTTGCCACCTACAAAATTAACCTATGCAAACCCTTGCAAAACAAGGAACTGCGGGATATTTCATATTACAACCGAGTAGGCAGAATCTACCCAAACCCAGTTAATGTGAACGCTTTGTAACATATCTGAGGATATAATGCAAGCAAAAAAATCAATTTTTTCTATTTTTTTACAAATCCCGAATCGCTTATCCAGACTCTTATTGAGTCAGATTTTACTATTAACTTTTGACACATTATAGACAGAAAAAGGTTAGAAAAATTACATTTAATACGCATAAAATTTACCATTTTTTAATAAATTTTAGTGGAATCCACATATCTAGCTCATTGTGAGAAAATTTTTAATTTTCATAACTATCCATACTCTCCTCATTGTCACTACGAGGAGCGGTAGCGACGTGGCAATCCATACTTTCTTCATTGTCATTGCGAAGCCCTTTAGGGCTGTGGCAATCCATAGGATTTATAAGGCATATAATTAATAGATTGCTTCGCAAGGACTTTGTCCGCTCG
>JAEIGA010004664.1_pt1 | contig 21161 bp, 17 predicted proteins | sample 9270691 | NCBI WGS metagenome assembly JAEIGA01 (sample SAMN17057246, study PRJNA624740) | gut metagenome | biome: biome; isolation source: fecal sample | host: Bos grunniens | place: China: Xizang | collected 2019 | reverse complement strand
TTTGGATGATACCCCGGATTCCAGTCATAACCGGCCTAAAGACTGGAGGGATACTCGTCGGCGACGCAGCCTTGGCGTCGCGGATTAAGGTAGTGTGCTTTGCAGACTACGCAGCGAGTGCATAAGAGTTGTTGCCAACTAATTGTTTGAAGGTCGAGATTTGCGGGCTGGCCTACAGAGCCCGACGTGCTTACTGTCCAATGTCTGATGCTGTCAAAACCAAAACATCCCCATTGTGCTGCTTCGTTTCCGAAACAAAAACAGCCCCTCATAACTGAGGGACTGCAAATATAATACATTTATATTAAATGTCTAAAAAAATAGATGTCTTGGCTTCGCAATATGATATTATCTACGAACTCTGTAGTACTTAGTGTTTGCTTCAGGAGCTTTTCTCGCAAACTTTGCCAATGCATTTGAGTCGCTCTGAGTGCCATCATAGACAGTGACAGAGCCAGAGTATGAGCCAGAGAATGCTACCTGGTATTCGTCGTCATAGAGATCATAGCTGATCGTATATGTGCTGCCAGACTTTTCAATAGTAAGTTCACCGGCTGTTGCCGCAGCAATACCGTCGTTGCCCTCAAAGAGCCATGTGCCAGCAGGATACTGATTGCCATCCTCATCTTCTCCAGCATAACCATAAAGAAGTGAGCCGGCAGAGTATTCGCTCTGATCGAACGCCTCCACTGTATATTTTCCGGTTGGGAGACTTGTCGAACTTGTTCCACTTGCAAAGAACTCAAGGATAATATTGAATCCGGTACCCTCGTAATTCTCCATGTCATAATTGTTGTCAGCCATCTCGAGATACCAGTTTGACACATTGCTTGGCTGACCTTCGTAGTATACCCCGTAATAGCCTGCCTGAGCCTGAGTGAAATTGTTGTTGTATGTCTCGTATTCGCTTCTGTCGCCACTTCCGGTGTTATCGTCGTTTGATCCGCCGTTGTTTGAACCTCCGTTATTAGAATCGTCGTTGTTGCCAGGCCTGTTGCCGGTCTGTCCTGAATTATCTGAATTGTTGCACTGGCAGTTGCAATTGCAAATGACCTCCGGCTCGCATGATGCGAATGAAATCGCCATCGCGATGAGAGCGATGGATGTGAAAATCTGTTTCATGACCACTGTGATTTAAGAAATATGATACAAATATATGCAATATTTTCGCTAAAGTATTTGCATGTCAGAAAAAAATGCTATCTTTGCAATCCCAAAACGGGAAAACAGTTCTTTTCGGGAGCATAGCTCAGTTGGTTTAGAGCATCTGCCTTACAAGCAGAGGGTCGGGGGTTCGACTCCCTCTGCTCCCACAGAAATCAAGTGCCTTTTCAAATTATTGAAGAGGCACTTTTCTTTTATAATCTTTATTATTAACTTTGTTGGTCAATGTGAATCGCAATCTATTAAACTTTACCAATATGAAAATTAGAATTCTGCTTATTGGCCTCCTTGGCTTGATGTGTCAGTATGCCTATTCGCAGCAGAGCGAATGGACTGAAGTTGATTGTAGTAACCTCTCCTGGAAGGCGAATTCAAGTCTGCATGTGTATTCATCGACACTTACAGATCTGCAATTCTACAACTATAATCCTTTGTCAGAATCAGATGTACAGAACAATAAGTATACTTATCTGCCTGTAGAGATGGGTATCTTTTGGGAGGAGAGCCGCCCTTGGACGCTCTCGTTCTCTATTGCTAACAAGCACAACGATCCTCAGAACAAGCAGTATAAGCTTCTCGATTCAGCAGGTAATGAGAATTGGTATAGCAAGAATGTATATTGGGGATTCAAAGTCACTGTAAAGAATTCCAATTCATTGACTTCAGAATATACCAAATTCTACTGCAATGACTCTGGCGATGCAAGTATGCAGTCTAAGGATTCTGATAGCGGAGTGTGGACGGTAGATGGAACCAATGCAGCAAACTCGCTGAGATATATTGTCGTTCAGTATGATGGTGAGAATTCCATCAACGTATATGAAGCCAAATCTTATGAAGACGAGTTTGAACTTTTGCATACATTCAATAATGCACGTGAGATATCATCTATTATACCGCACGCAGGTCCTGCAGCCTTGGTATATGTGCAGGACTTCAGTATCGAGAGAATGAGTGATCAAGGCATGATCAAGAGGAGCATTACATCTGGTGATGCCAGATTGGAAGCTGAAGACTATCTTGGTGCAGCAATGGACTACAGCAAGGCTATCGACCTCGGACAGAAGAATTATTATATCTATTACCAGAGGGGATCTGCATACTACAATGCTGAATTCTATGGTAATGCCATTGATGACTATACAAAGGCTCTGTCATATAGAGAGACAGAAGATGCATATTTCTTCCGAGGAGTTGCGAAACTTATGAAGGACGATCCTTCCGGTATAGATGATTTGAAACGTGGTGGAGCAAAGGGACTTGCTCTTATAAAAGAGTATGGTCTTGATGGTCAGTCTTCTGCAAGTCCGTCATATGGCCAGCCTTCTGTAACTCCATCGTATGATCAGCCGTCATATGAGTACAAAGGTAGCGGAACAGGTTTCTTTGTGGACGAACGTGGCTATATCATGACAAATTATCATGTTGTCGACAGTGCGAACGGAGTGGATGTCTTTGTGTCCAATTCAATGGGAGAAGTTACGAAATTCAATGCGAAGATAGTTGTGGTCGACAAGGTCAATGACCTGGCTATTATCAAGGTCAATGATCCAAAATTCTCACCTGTACCTACGATTCCTTATCTAATCGCAAGAGGCACTAAGGATGTCGGAACGTCAGTATTCACAATGGGATATCCTGAGACATTTACTCTTGGTGAAGAGGTCAAGGTTACAAACGGTATCATCAGCTCTAAGACCGGTTTTCAGGGCGACATCAGTGCATATCAGTTCTCGGCTCCGATTCACCATGGAAACAGTGGCGGTCCTCTGTTTGATGACAATGGAAATATCATCGGTGTGACCAGTGCGGGTGTGTTGGAACTTCAGAATGTTTCTTATGCCATCAAGACATCCTATGTGACCAATCTGATCGAGGCATGTTCTGAGGTTATCAATACACCTACAAACAACAGCCTTGGCGGTCTGACACTGGCAGAAAAGATCAAGAAACTTTCACCATATGTAGTATATATTAAAATATACTAACACCCGGAAATAAGCATAATTCGGAGACAGAAACTTCAAAATGAAGCTTCTGTCTCTTTTTTTGTTTTTTAAAGCAATATTTTCTACCTTTGTGCAGATTGTACCCAAGCAAAAAATGAAACAAAATATTATGCGTAAAACAACTTTATTATCAACACTTTGCGTCGCTATCCTGATGCTTGCTTCATGCTCGACAGTCAAGGATATTGCGTACTTCCAGAACAAGATAGTAAACGAGCCGGAGGCAATTGACAAACATGCCGGTATCGTAATCCAGCCTAAAGACATGCTCTCAATCGTGGTGTCAAGCCGTAATCCTGAGCTTGTGGCAATGTTCAACCTTCCAGTTGTCAGCTATCAGGCAGGATCAGAGATTATGTCTAGCGCTGGAGGTATCCGTCTCATGGGTTATGTTGTCGACAATGTCGGAAGGATTGATTTTCCTGTGCTGGGACTGCTTGATGTTGCTGGTCTTACACGTTGGGAACTCTCTGAGCTTATCAAGAAGAAACTCCTTGATGAAGGACTTCTCACGGATGCGGTCGTTACTGTAGAGTTCATGAACTTCAAGGTTTCGGTTATCGGTGAGGTCAATGCTCCTGGCACATTCACAATTCAGGGTGACAAGGTTACTGTGCTTCAGGCTATTTCTCTTGCAAGAGACCTGACAATCTTTGGCCAGCGTGAGAATGTAACAATCATCCGCGAGCGCGACGGTCAGCGTACTATGTACGAGATCAACCTTTGTGATGTGAACATGTTCAACTCACCTGCATACTATCTCCAGCAGAACGACATTGTGTATGTTCAGCCAAGTGAAATCAAGGCACGCCAGTCAACAACCGATGACAAGGCTCTCAGAATGACCAGCATCTTTGTGTCCGGAGGTTCGCTCTTGATCTCTCTAGCATCGCTTATCGTCGGACTCGTGAAGTAGTATCAACTAATTGAATACAAATTCAATCATGGCAGAAAATAATACAAACAACTCATTTATCAGAGAGGAAGAGTCCTCTTTCAATCTTGCAGACATCTGGCACCTTGTGTGGGATAACAAATGGTGGTATGTCCTTGCACTTGGAGTAGCGATGTTCTTCGCTTTGTTCCATCTTTATCGTACTCCTGAGACATATAGCAGTACTGCAAAGGTACTCGTGGACGAGAGTAGCCAGAACGCAACAATGCGTAACCTCGGAGTAGCTTCTGCTGGTATGATGAGGCTTCGCAGCTTCAATAGCGTGGAGAACGAAATCGAGGCATTCTCGTCAGTGGACTACATGCAGCGAGTAGTGGAGCGTCTCGGTCTTCAGACCAGATACTACAAGGAGATGAAGTTCAAGTCAATCGATCTTGCAACAAGGACTCCGGTGCAGCTTGTGCTGGCAGGCGAGAACCCTCACTCAAGTTTCTCATTCAAACTCAACAGAGTTGGAGAGGACGGCATCAAGCTAAGCAACTTCAAGATCAAGGACCAGACTATCGGTTCTGTAGTTGAAGGCAAGCTTGGTGATACACTTCAGACAGCTTTGGGATATATTGCTATCTTCCCGACAGAAAATATCGAGGACTTTGACTACCCGATCAACGTGTCTTGGAGTAATTCAATTGCAGCAGCCAAGGGATATTGCAGCAGACTTAATGTGTCACTTTCTGGTAAGGAGTCTTCAGTTGCTGTACTTAAGCTGACTGATACCGATCCTAAACGTGCTGCAAATGTGATTTCATCTCTGCTTAACGTGTATAACGAGGCTTGGATCTCAAATATGAACAGATCTGCTGTCAATACAACCAAGTTCCTCAACGAGAGACTCGAGATCATCGAGCGCGACCTTGCAACTGTCGAGGATGCACTCAAGAACTATAAGTCGACAAACAATCTTACAGACATAAAGGCTGTCAGCCAGCTTTACCTCAGTGAGTCAAGCCACTATAAGGCCAAGGCATTCGAGGTAAGCAACCAGCTTTCTGTTGCAAACTACATCAAGGAGTATCTCAACAATCCTGCTAATGCCATGGAACTCATTCCGGCTAACCTTGGTATCACAAGCGGATCAGTTGACTCTGAAATCAGAGAGTACAACGAATTGTTGCTTCAGAGAAACCGTCTTACAAACGGCAGCGGAGCAAACAACCCTATGGTTGCTGATCTTAACGCTCAGATTGCATCTATCCGTACTGCTATCCTAAGCTCTATCGAGAATCTTATCTCTACACTAAGCATCCAGCTTGCGCGTATCGAAAGTCAGGAGAATGAGATTCGCTCAAGAATTTCTTCAAGCTCTGGCCAGGAACTCCAGCTTCTTTCGATCGAGCGTCAGCATGAGGTGACTCAGGAGCTCTACAAGTTCCTCCTTCAGAAACGCGAGGAAAATGAGCTTGCTTCACTCGTCAATGTGGGTAATACTCAGGTCCTCCAGAGTCCTGAGGCCTCTATCGTTCCTGTAGGACCGAACCGCATGATGATCCTGCTTGTGGCATTGGTACTTGGATTCGGTGTTCCGTTTGCATTCTTCTTCCTCAAGTCTACCCTCGACACAGCGATCAAGAACAAGGGTGATCTTGGACGTATTTCAGTTCCATTCCTTGCTGAGATTCCATGCTATGTCAAGCCTGGAGATAGATTCCAGAAGTTCAAGAGTCTTCGTGCAAGCCAGGACGATAAGTCACTCACAAGGATAATCGTCGAGCCAGGCAAGCGAGATATGATGAATGAGGCGTACCGTGTGCTCAGAACCAACATGGACCTGATGATTGGAAAGAAGAAGCAGTCAACTGTGCTTATGTTCACATCATTCACCCCTAACGCCGGTAAGACATTCTCAGTTATGAACATAGCTGCGAGTATGGCGCTCAAGGATGCAAAGGTAATGCTCGTGGACCTCGACCTCAGAAAGGCATCACTCAGCAAGGCTCTTGGAGTCGATCATAGCGGAGTTGCTGCGTACCTCAATGGAAAGGTTGATACATTCAGTGAGAATGCAGAGGAGATTTCTCCTAACCTCTTTATCCTTCCGGTTGGAACACTTCCGCCAAACCCTACTGAACTTCTTCTGTCTGAGCGTTTTAAGGAAATGATCGAACAGATGAGAAACGAGTACGATTATATCTTCCTTGACTGTCCACCAATCGATGTTGTTGCTGATGCAAGCATCATCACTGAGTTCGTGGACATGACTGTCTTTGTTGTGAGAGCAAACAGAATGGACAAGAAGGTACTTCCAGAGGTGGAAGAACTCTACAAGTCAGGCAAGTACAAGCATATGACAATGATCCTCAACTGTGTTGACATCCACTTCAAGAAATACGGTTATGGATCTACTACCTACGGTTACGGATACGGAAACTCAGATTAATGGGACTTTTCGATTTCATAAAGAAGCGTAAATATACGCTGCTGGAAAGTGGAGTTCTGCAAGGGCTTACAGACCGTCATTCACATATACTTTACGGAGTGGATGACGGTGCTCCTGCCCTTGAGGACGCTCTGGCAGTGCTTGCATACGATGAAGAGATCGGAATAAAGGAAGTCTGGTGCACACCACATATAATGGAGGATGTACCGAATACGACTGAAGCTTTGCGCGAGAGGTTCGCCAGACTTCAGGAAGCTTATAAGGGCCCGATAAAACTGCATCTTGCCGCCGAATACATGCTCGACACATTGTTTGAAGAGCGGTTTGCAGCAGGAGACCTTTTGACGATGGAGGACAATACAGTCCTTGTCGAGACATCGACATGGAATCCTCCTGCAGATATGGCAGGCACACTGCGTAAAATTCAGAAAGCGGGCTATCGTCCGCTTTTGGCGCATCCGGAGCGATATCGTTACATGAGCGACATCGGATACGAACGACTTCACAAGATGGGCATACATTTTCAGCTCAATCTTGGAGCGCTTGCAGGCTACTACGGCGAGACAGCCATGTTCAAGGCCTACGATATGCTGGAAAAAGGGTGGTACAGCGACTTTGGCAGTGACTGTCATCGTCTCTCCACTATAAAAGAACAATATGGCAGAGAAGCCCTCCCAAAGGAGGTAATGTCTCTTCTAAAAATCTGAAACCCTAAACCAAAAAGAATTGTTGCTGGATAGTACAAGACCAATTGGTGAACAACGAAATACGGACCTCGGACGCCCGAAGAACACTTCTGCGGGTGTCCTATCGTCGTGGTATGCCCTTCGTGCAACCTACTCCCGAGAACTTAAAGTTCAGGCCCATCTTGCTGAAAGGGGAGTCCGCACATTCATCCCGATGATCTGGCGCAAACGCCCTGAACAAAGTCACGACAGAGCTGACCGGGCATCCGACAAAAAACTCGTCCCAGCCGTCAGCAACCTCGTCTTCGTCTATTGGACAAAAGAAGACATCGATGCCTACATCCGCAGCTTCGGAGACACGCGACCAGTAAACTATTACTGGGACCGTACCACAAATTCTCCTCTCACCATACCTGACAAGGATATGGAAAACTTCATTTCAGTAGCTTCTACCATGGACGAAGACCTTATCTACCTCACAGAGATCAGCGACAAACTCCGTGAAGGACAGCCTGTTAAGGTCAAGGAAGGGCCCTTCAAAGGCGTAGAGGGCAAAATCGTCAGAATCCGCAAATCCCGTAGAATCCTGGTGGAACTCCCCGGCATGCTGGCCGTAGCCTCCACCTATGTATCTCCGGAACATATTGAACTAATTTAACCTAAGAAAATATCATGACAAGTTTCCTAAAGAAACCTATCAAAAGTCTTAGCAAGTACATCAATAAATACCTCAGCACGCGATTGGTGTTTTTTATTGACATGTGCCTTTCATTGCTGGCATCTATTCTAGCCCTCGTGCTTGTGGATGTGCTCATTCACCAGAACGTATTGATTACCAGAGGATTGGTAGCAATATGGATGGGATCCTCTGCTATATTCTCATTCCTCTTCATCTGGCTTCTCAGAACCTACCGCATCATCATCCGACATACCACGCTCAGGGACCTTGCAAAGTTCGTCCTTGTGGCCTTATTGAAGGTCTCAGCCATGTCGTTGATATTCGGCAATTTCATCGGATACGATGTCATATTATACATGGTGATGGCATCAGACTTCTTCCTTACCTTTGCCTTCATTTTCGTGATGAGGGTAGCTATGTTCATGGCCTACGATGCCGTGAAGGGAATGATGGAGCAGAAAGCCAATCTAATTAACGTACTCATCTATGGAGTGGGTGTCAAATCCGTTTCACTCATAGCGCGTCTGCAACATTCTCCGCACTACAATGTCGTAGGTTTCCTGCAGTATGGCAAGAGTAATGTCAGCCACATCATCTCAGAGAAGAAGACATTCTACGTAAGCTCTGAAGAAGACTTCAGCAAGGCCATCGAGGATGTTGATGCAGATGCAATCCTGTTTGCTACTGAAGAAGATGCGCGCCATGAAAAGGACCGCATGATCAAATATGCCATCGCAAACAATCTGAAGCTCCTCTTTGCTCCTGCCATTGATGAGATGGTGGATGGAAAGGTCTCGCATAGCCTTAGAAACATCGAGATCGAGGATCTTCTTATGCGTGATGAAATCAAGATTTCAATGGATGAAATCATTGAGAACTTCAAAGGCAAGACAGTCATGGTGACCGGAGCTGCAGGCTCAATCGGATCTGAGCTCTGCCGTCAGCTTGCAACATTCGGCATCAAGGAGCTTGTCCTTTACGACAATGCCGAGACCCCTATGCACAACCTCAGACTCGAGCTTGAGGAGAAATTTCCAGAACTGAACTTCGTACCTGTCATCGGAGATGTACGTCTGCCGGCACGTCTGGACTATGCATTCAGAAAGTGGAGGCCTCAGGTCGTCTTCCATGCAGCAGCCTACAAGCATGTGCCTTTGATGGAGGACAATCCTTGCGAGGCAGTGCTGGTCAACGTAGCAGGTTCTCGCAACGTAGCAGACAAATGTATTGAGTACGACGTGGAGAAGATGGTTATGGTCTCGACAGACAAGGCTGTCAACCCGACAAACATCATGGGCTGCACCAAGCGTCTGGCAGAGATATATGTCCAGTCAATGGGACTCGCAATGGAGCAGGGCAAGAAACAGGGACGCACCAAGTTCGTCACCACCCGTTTCGGTAACGTTCTCGGCTCCAACGGCTCAGTTATCCCACGTTTCCGTGAGCAGATCGCCAAGGGAGGCCCTGTGACAGTGACACATCCTGAGATCACACGCTTCTTCATGACCATTCCTGAGGCCTGCCGCCTCGTGATGGAAGCTGCGACAATGTCCACAGGCAACCAGATCTTCGTCTTCGACATGGGCGAATCAGTCAAGATCGACGACCTTGCCCGCCGCATGATCTACCTTGCCGGATTCAAGCCAGATGAAGACATCAAGATCGAATACACCGGTCTGCGCCCAGGAGAAAAGCTCTATGAGGAAGTCCTCTCAAACAACGAGAACACCCTTCCGACCGACCATAGCCGCATCCGCATCGCCAAAGTCCGTGAATACGACTATGCCGACGCCCTGGCAGGAGTAAACGAACTCGAGCGCCTCTCCCGCGAGGTCGAAATCAATGACATGGTCCGCCTCATGAAGGACATCGTCCCCGAATTCATCAGCAAAAACTCTCAGTTTGAGAAGTTTGATAACAAATAAGAGTAATGTAAATAGATAATATATGTCAGTTTTTGAAAACAAAACCCTGCTGATCACAGGTGGAACAGGTTCCTTCGGAAATGCAGTTCTTCGCCGCTTTTTGACAAGCGATATCAAGGAGATTCGCATTTTCTCCCGTGATGAGAAGAAGCAGGATGATATGCGTCATCACCTTCAGGCTGCATACCCTGAGGTTGCACATAAGGTAAAGTTCTATATTGGTAATGTCCGCAATCGTGAGTCAGTGGATGTGGCCATGCGTGGTGTTGATTATGTGTTTGCAGCTGCTGCGCTTAAGCAAGTGCCTTCATGTGAGTTCTTTCCTATGGAGGCAACCATGACTAATGTTGTAGGAACAAATAATGTACTTCTCTCTGCAATAAATCATGGCGTGAAGAATGTTGTTGTGCTTTCAACAGACAAGGCTGCTTATCCGATTAATGCGATGGGTATCTCGAAGGCGCTTATGGAGAAGGTTGCAATTGCCAAGGGCCGTGAACTTGGTGAGAATGGCGGAACAACAATCTGCTGTACTCGTTATGGTAATGTCATGGCGTCTCGTGGCTCAGTTATTCCTCTTTGGGTAGAGCAGATGATGGCTGGCAAGCCAATTACTATCACAGATCCAAACATGACTCGTTTTATGATGACTTTGGATGATGCTGTAGATCTTGTGATATATGCATTTACCCATGGACACAATGGTGACCTGTTTGTTCAGAAGGCTCCGGCAGCAACTTTGGAAACACTTGCAGAGGCATTGAAGCAGGTTTACTCAAAGGTAGATCCAAAATATGGTGAGACAGAAGTTAAGGTTATCGGAACTCGTCACGGTGAGAAACTTTATGAGACTCTTGTAACCCGCGAGGAGATGGCCAAAGCTATTGACATGGGTAACTACTACAGAATCCCATGTGATAACCGCGACCTCAACTATGATAAGTTCTTCACTGAGGGAAATGAGGATATGACTAAGATAGAGGACTATCATTCTCACAACACCGGTCGCCTTGATGTAGAAGGTATGAAGGAACAACTTCTTCGCCTCCGCTTCATCCAGGAAGACCTCGGCCTCCTCCCGCGCGCCAAAGCTCGTGACATCCGAAGTGAGTAATTAACCGTCATTGCCGGCTTGACCGGCAATCTCAACTATATTATGAAGATTCTGGTAACAGGTGCCAAAGGCTTTGTAGGAAAAAACCTCTGTGCACAGCTAAATAACATAAAGTACGGCAAAGCAAAATGGTACAAAGTCCCCGCTGAGGATTTGACAATCTATGAATATGATGTAGATAGCGATCCCGCAGAACTTGAAATATACTGTAAAAATGCTGACTTTGTCTTTAATCTTGCCGGAGTAAATCGTCCGCAGGATCCAAAAGAATTTATGGAGGGTAACTTTGGATTTGCTTCGACCTTGCTTAACACTCTTAAGAAATATGGCAATACCTGTCCTGTAATGATCAGTTCATCAATTCAGGCAGAATTGGACAACCCTTATGGGGAAAGCAAACGTGCCGGAGAACAACTGATGTTTGATTACTCTGCAGAAACAGGTGCGAAAGTTCTGGTTTACAGATTTCCAAACCTCTTTGGAAAATGGTGCCGTCCGAACTACAACTCAGCTGTAGCCACTTTCTGCAATAACATCGCCAATGATCTACCGATTCAGGTAAATGATCCTAATGTAACACTTCGTCTCTGCTATATTGATGATGTTGTGGATGAATTGATCGCTGCCTTGACAAGTGATGAGCATTGTGATGGCAAATACTGCTATGTACCCGTAGTTCATCAGGTTAAATTAGGAGAGATCGTGGACCTTCTGAACAAGTTCAAGGCAATGCCGCAGACACTCGCTGTACCGACACTAAGCAATGGATTTGAAAAGGCCCTATACAGCACATTCCTAAGTTACTTCCCAAAAGAGAAATTTATCTATCCGGTAAAAATGAACATTGACCCTCGTGGCTCATACACTGAACTTATCAGATCAGAGCACAATGGTCAGTTTGCCGTAAACATCTCTAAACCAGGGATTACAAAAGGTCAGCATTGGCACCACACTAAAAATGAAAAGTTCGTAGTCGTTCATGGCCACGGACTTATCCAACTGCGCAAACTCGATACTGACGAGGTCATTGAGTTTGAGGTGAGTGGAGATAATATCCAGGTCGTAGAAATGATACCAGGATACACTCACAATATCATCAACCTCTCGCAAACAGATGATCTAGTCACATTTATGTGGGCAAATGAATGCTTTGACCCCAATCGGCCAGATACTTATTTTGAACCAGTAAAATAATATGGAACTTAAGATAAATTATAGTGAGGTATCCTTCAAGAATGATGGCCGTCTCAAACTCTTGATTATTGTCGGAACTCGTCCAGAGATTATACGTCTTGCAGCTGTAATCAACAAGTGCCGCAAGTACTTTGATTGTATCCTTGCACACACAGGTCAGAACTATGATTATAACCTGAACGGTGTTTTCTTCAAGGATTTGAAACTTGCAGATCCAGACGTTTATATGGACGCAGTAGGTGAGGATCTTGGCTCAACAATGGGTAACATCATTAATGCTTCATACAAGCTCATGGTTCAGATTAAGCCAGATGCTGTGTTGGTATTGGGAGATACTAACTCTTGCTTGTCAGTAATCGGAGCTAAGCGTCTTCATATTCCGATCTTCCACATGGAGGCTGGTAACCGTTGCTTCGATGAATGTCTTCCAGAGGAAACTAACCGTCGTATCGTAGACATTATCTCTGACGTCAATATCTGCTATTCTGATCATGCACGTCGTTATCTCAATGCAAGCAGTGTTGCTCCTCAGAGAACTTATGTATCAGGTTCGCCAATGGCTGAAGTTCTTCACGAGAATCTTGAAGAAATCATGAATTCTGACGTTCATGCACGCCTTGGTCTTGAGAAGGGTAAGTACATTCTTCTTTCAGCTCACCGTGAGGAGAATATCGACACTGAGAAGAACTTCATCTCACTCTTTACTGCGATCAATAAGATGGCTGAGAAGTATGATATGCCAATCCTTTACAGCTGTCACCCTCGCAGCCGTAACCGTCTCGAGGCTTCTGGCTTCCAACTTGATCCACGCGTAATCCGTCAGGAACCTCTCGGCTTTCACGATTACAACTGCCTCCAGATGAATGCATTCGCTGTAGTGTCTGACTCTGGTACGCTTCCAGAAGAGAGTTCGTTCTTCACTTCTGTTGGTCACTCATTCCCTGCAGTATGTATCCGTACATCCACAGAGCGTCCAGAGGCACTAGATAAGGGCTGTTTCATCCTTGCAGGTATCAATGAGCACGATCTTCTCCAGGCTGTTGACGTAGCAGTGGAGATGGTTAAGAATGATGATAATGGTATTCCAGTCCCTAACTACACTGACGAGAATGTATCGACTAAGATCGTGAAGTTGATCCAGAGCTATACTGGTGTGGTTAATAAGATGGTTTGGAGGAAGGAATAGAAAATATTAAGTAATTTATTAAGGTTAATAATATGATTAATGTTGGAATTATCGGATGTGGTTTTGTAGGAGGAGCCCTTAAGGATTGGTTAGAACATAATAACCCAGAGTGCAAACTTTATATTAGCGATCCTCCTAAGGGTTATAATGATGACCTAAGCCAGATAGATATTGCATTTTTGCAGATACATGTGCCGACTGAAGAAGATGGTACTCAAGATTTGAACCTTATGAAGGAACTTATCAAGAACCTTCCTGATGTTCCTGTATTTGTACGTACAACTATTCTTCCAGGTACAAGTGACATGCTTTCTCGTGAAACAGGACATATGGTTTACTATATGCCAGAATTCCTTACTGAGCGTACGCATATTGAGGACTTTAAAAAACAGACAATGGTATTCACGGGAGCACACGAGTTGCTAACAAAAATCTTTGTCGGAAAGAAGTTTACTGTAATGTCGCCACTTGAAGCTGAACTTACAAAGTATATGCATAATGTGTTTGGAGCTTATAAAGTTACGTACTTTAATGCATGTCGTGAGTATTGTGAGCAGATGGGAGGGGATTGGCGCAAGGTTCATACTGGCATGTTGCTTTCGGGCTATATTAATGATATGCATACTTATGTTCCAGGACCTGACGGCAAGTTTGGTTATGGTGGTAAATGCTTCCCGAAGGACGTAAATGCGTTTGCCAAAATGACCCAAGGAACTTCTTTAGGTACTCTCTTGGAACATCTCCATGATCTTAATGTTCATTTCCGTGGAGAAGAGGAACGTATATAGGTCGCAAGTATTGTAAAGCGAACATTAACCAACTCAATTTAAATTCTACTACTTAGTGATGAAGGTTTTACAAATAAATTCAGTTTGTGATTTTGGTAGCACGGGAAGAACTACAAGAGAATTATCTGATGTGCTTATTCAAAATGGACATGAATCATACGTTGCCTATGGACATGGTAGGACATCGCATCCTCATTCTTTTAAGATTGGTGGAAAATTTGAAAACCATTTACATAATATCTTATACACGAGAATTCTTGGATTACATGGATATGGCACTAAGCTGGGAACAAAGAAATTATTGAAGTGGATTGACAATATAAAACCTGATATAATTCATCTAAGGAACTTGCATGCAAATTATATTAATTTTCCATTGTTATTTGAATATATAATAGATAATAACATTCCTGTTGTATTTACACTTCACGATTGTTTTAATTATACTGGTAAGTGTTCTCATTATACTGCTCAAGGATGTTATAAGTGGAAAAGTTGGTGTTATGATTGTCCATTATTAATAAAAACAACAGCACCGAGTCTCTTCTTTGATAATTCTAGCAGAATTTTTAAGGAAAAGAAATACTACTATTCTAAAGTTTCTAGGATGAAAGTAGTCGCTGTTTCAAAGTGGTTGATGAGAGAGGCCGAGCATTCAATACTGGCTGGTAGTGGACATGAAGTAATAAGTATATATAACTGGATTGATAGAACTAGATTTTATATTGCTTCATGTGACCAAGTTAAGAGATTTCAAGAAAAATATGGATTAAATCCGAATTTAAAGTATTTAATATCTGTCAGCCAAGGTTGGGATAAAAATGCGTCTAGATATATTGATGCAGTAGAACTTTCTAAATTACTACCTCAAGATTATAAGTTAGTACTTATTGGAACCAAGACCCGCAAAACAGAAATTCCTAGTAGCATTATCCATATACCCTATATATCAAATACTGATGAATTATCTGCTGCATATACCATGAGTGAAGCATATATCCATTTATCAGTAGAAGATACTTTCGGAAAGGTTATTGCAGAAGCGATGAGTTGTGGCGCTATACCAATTACTTTTAATAGTACTGCATGTGGTGAGATATCTGGTCCATTTGGAATCGTTGTTTCTCCGCATGATGTAGTTGCTATTGTTGATAGCTTGTCAAAAATCCCCTCCTTAAAGGAACGAAGAGAAGATATGATTAAGTTCGTTATTGAAAATTATGATTACAAAACGAATGCAAATAAATACATAGGTATATACGATGAATTACAATTTAAAGGCAGGAAGTGATAGATTGCTATGGATTGATATAGCAAAAATTATAGGCATATATTTGATGATCATTGGACATCAAAATTTGCTTGATGAAAATACTACAAGAGTAATATTTTCATTTCATATGCCCTTTTTCTTCTGTATTTCAGGAATGTTTTGGAGACAAACACCTTTCATCGATACACTGATAAAAACTTATAAGACTTTGATTGTTCCATTTCTACTGATTACAGCTAGTTGGTGCTTATATTATTTTATTTGTTATCTTTATAATGGAATTCCTATTACATCTTTTTTTTCATGTGCATTATGTTCTTTTATTAGTCCAGGAAAGAAGATGTTTTCAATGATGCCATTTTGTATATATTTATGGTTTTTATTATCATTGAGCATAATTAAATGTTTGTCTGCTAATTTTAATAAACCGACCTTATTCGTCGTAGTTGTATTTCTGTCTTTGTTAGGAATGTTACTTTCAATATACAGTATAACTTTACCCCTAGGTCTAGATTCAGCTTTGTTGGCACTTCCATTTTATGCTATAGGAATTATTATTATCCCATATTTGAAACGACGTTTTAGCTTAGTTGTTGAACTTGTTCTTTTTTTGATTTCCGCTGTTATAGTATTTACATTAGGCTATAATAATGGAACGGTTGATATTAACATTTGTCGATATGGGAACAGTTATATAATATATATAATAGTAGGAATTGCTGGTACATTATTACTTGTTTCCTTTTCAAAACTTATAGTATCTATTTTTGGGAAAATTAAGATGTATTCGTCAATTATAACTAATATTTCCACGGGATTATTACTAATTGTTGGTTATAGTGCTATGCTCACATCAATTTATCGTAGAATAATAGCATACATTTTCCCCTCTATCGATATTACTACAAATCAGTTTGGTCTTTTGCTGGGTACATTAGTTTTATTAACTTTTTATCCGTTTATTCTATTAGCAAAAAGATATATACCAGCTATATTGGGATATAGAAATGAACGAATTAGATAATCGAAGATTAGCTAAGAATGCCATATTGTTGTATGGCAGAATGCTATTATCTATTATTATAACATTATATACATCCAGGGTGGTTCTTAATACTCTTGGAATAGATGATTTTGGAGTATATGGTGTTGTAGGAGGCATCGTTTCGATGTTTTCATTTTTAAATGCCTCGATGAGTGGTGCGACTAGTCGCTTTTTAACTTTTTCATTAGGACAAGGTGATTTAACAAAGGTAAATAAAACTTTTTCTACGGCACTTATTATACATTGGGGAATTGCTCTGTGTATTATAGTATTATCTGAAACTATAGGCTTATGGTTATTAGAAAATAAACTTGTGATACCAGAACAACGAATGACTGCAGCACGTATTGTATATCAGTTTAGTATTTTAAGTGTGGCTATTCAGATTACTCAAGTACCATATAATGCGTCTATAATATCCTATGAAAAAATGGATGCATATGCGTATATTGAACTGTTACATGTTTTACTCAAGTTAGGTATTGTATTTCTTCTTAGTATTGGAAACTTCGATAAGTTGATACTATATGCAGGTTTGATCTTAGTTGTAAACATTATTATCGCAATAGTATATAGAGTTTACTGTACAAATACTTTTAAAACTTGCAAATTTCACTGGATACATGATAAAAGATTATTGTTACCAATGCTTTCATTTTCTGGGTGGGATTTATATGGCAATATGTGCTATTCTGTGCGTCAACAAGGTATAAACATGCTTATAAATGTTTTTTTTGGAGTGACACTTAATGCAGCAAGCTCAATAGCAACTAGTGTACAGGGAGTTGTTGCAAGTCTTTCTGCTAATGTTGTTCAAGCTTTCCGTCCACAGATTATAAAACAGTATGCTCAAAATAATATACGGACAATGGAAACACTTATGTGTAATTCTATTAAATTCTCTGTTCTATTATTCGCTATGGTAGGAGTTCCACTATCATATGAGATATATCCTATAATGCAACTATGGTTAGGAACAGTTCCGGAGTTTGCTCCCCAGTTTTGTGTTTTATTATTGACTATCAGTTTATTTAATACGATTAATCGAGTTATAGTTACTGCAATTCATGCAACAGGCAGAATAAGGTATTTAAGTTTAATATCAGGTACTTTATATTTATTAATAATCCCTATAGTTTATCTGTTATTTAGATATCTAACAAATAATCCATTGTATGCATACTTAACTTCTTTGATTATTATGATAACGATAGTCATTACAAATACTATTATAGCAAGATGTCAAATTCCAGGACTATCATTGCGGAGAATTATAAGTAGCTTTATAAGTTCATTACTTCTAGGACTTTTAGCTTCGCCATCTTTATTTGTATCTAGTATAGCTAATAATGGTTTCTTTCACATAATACTGACATTTGTTGCATATATATTCTCTTTGTTGGTTTTTGCATATTTCTTTGCAATTAATAAGGAACAAAGAAATAAGATTAATAATTTTATTATAAGTAAGTTAAGTGTTAATAAAGCTTGAGTAATGATATATGAAAATTTCTATAATTGTTCCTGTTTATAATGTCCAAGAATACTTGCCTCAATGTATTGAAAGTGTTATAAACCAGACCTATGATGATTTTGAACTTATTTTAGTTGATGATGGAAGTACTGATGCTTCGTTACAAATTTGTAACGACTATGCTATTCATGATTCAAGAATAAAAGTCTTACATCAAGATAATTTAGGCGTAAGTGTTGCACGTAATAATGGCATTAGTATATCTACAGGCCAATGGGTAACTTTTATAGATTCTGATGATTGGATTTCTAAGTCTTTTTTAGACGATTTTAAATGTACAGAACATATTGATTCTGATATGATTATCCAAGGACTGAGTTATATCGATCATCAAACAGGAAAAATTATACGACAAACAAGGTTCGAGAATGATCAAATATATGTTCCGGATAAAGAGGGTAAGTTATCAAAATATGATATTCTTTCTTTCGGCGTTACTGTTTGTAAGTGTTTTAAAAGAAGTTTGATTAAGGCCTATAGTCTATCTTTTGATGAAAGTATTTCATATCACGAAGATCATATTTTTACTCTATCTTATTTAGCTCGCTCAAATACAATCTCTACTGTTTCAGCATGTGGATATTTTTATAGGTGTTCGCATAATCAACAATCTTTATCAAAGAAGAAGTATTCCTATGAAAAATTATATGCAGCGGCTACAGGTATGTTTCATCAACTTAATCTAGTATCCTCGCATTTTAAGTTATCAAAAGAGTATTATAAACACATGGCTAGTTTTTGTTTATCACCCAAAGTAAGTGCTGTTTTAATTCTTTTTGAAAAGCCAATGGGAGTTAATCAAAGGTTTTGCACGATGAAAAAAATGTTGAGCCCTTTAAAAGATATTTCAAGTTATTATTATCCAAGAAATTATAAGTACTCCATTATTCGAATTCTTGCTTATGATATATCTGGATTATGTTTATATATATTCTTTAGTGTTATTAAAAAGTTAAAGAGCAAATGAAGTTAGTATATATTTTTCGTGCAAAAGATAAAGCATATAGTATAGAGAGAGTCTTCAAACCGATTATGAATATCCTAGATAAACGGAATGATATCACTGTTAAACAATCAAATGCTGAAGTACGAGGTGGTTTCTTCTCAACACACTTTGCAAATATCAAGAAGTATTCAGCACTAAGTAGATCAGGTTGTATTTGTCATATAACTTGTGAGGTGCGCTATTGTGCTATCTTTATGAGACGATCACGAACCATATTGACTACACACGATGTGATGTCAATTATTAATTCTTCAGCCCCTTGGTACTCAAGGTTATATTCATATATTTTTCAGTTCTATATTCCTTTAAGATATTTGAAGTATTTAACTTGTGTATCAGAATCAACAAAGAATGAGTTAGTTAAATTATTTCCGTGGGTTGAAAATAAGTTACGTGTTATTAATAATCCTGTTGATTCTGATTTTAAGTTCTCAAAAAAAGAGTTTAATACTGAGCTACCTACAATATTGCATATCGGAACTAAACATAATAAGAATTTGCTACGTGTTATAAAAGCATTAAAAGGTATAAATTGTCACCTCCGTATTATCGGAAAATTATCGGAGACTCAATTGGCGGAACTACACCAATCTAATATACAGTTTTCAAATGTTTATAATATATCAGATGAACAAATAGTAAGTGAATATGAAAAATGCGATATACTATCCTTCCCGTCATTATTTGAAGGATTTGGTATGCCAATAGTTGAAGCACAGGCTGTTGGTCGTCCTGTATTAACATCGAATAGAGAACCGATGGCTTATGTAGCTGGTACAGGAGCAGTATTAGTGGATCCAGATGATGTTGCACAAATTAGGAATGGATTTTTATTACTAATAAATGATGCTAACGTAAGAGAAAAGTGTATTCTTAATGGTCTTGAGAATGTCAAGAAGTACCGAGTTGAAACGGTTACTGAACAGTATTTGGAGTTGTACAATGAATTAGAAATAAACTTACCATAGTAATGAACAAAATTAAGTCATTAATATATAAGTACTTGATACCAATAATTGGAAGATTATTGCTAAATAAGAACAGTTATTGTAATGTGATTTATTACCATGATATTGTACAAGGTAAAGGAAACTCGTTTATGCGTATGGACTATAAAAAGTTCAAAGAGCAGATGCTATATTTGTATAATAACGGGTACGAAACTATAAGGTTTGATGACTTTGATAATACAGATAACTTAAAATTTAATAAAAAAAGAATACTTATCGCCTTTGATGATGGCTGGGTCTCTAATTATAAAGAGATTTTTTCCTTAATGAGTACTCTGCAACTTAAGTACAATGTTTTTCTGACAATAGGAAAAATAGGAAGAGATGAACGCTATTTGACATGGGATATGGTAAGAAGTATGCATCAGTCTGGGCTTTGTAGTTTTGGCGTACATACATATTCACATATTGATGCCTCTAGTATAAGTGTCAGTACAGCAGCATATGAAAAGGAAATTATATTCGCTAACGACATTTTTACAAAAGAATTAGGCTTTAGACCCAACGACTTTTGTTATCCGTATGGCAAATATACAGAACATTCAAATAAAGCCTTATTGAGTAATCCTGTTTATGAAAGAATATATTTGTCAGATCCTAGGTTCTCATATAAAGTATCCGATTATATATTTTGGGGCAGAAACGGAATAGCAGAAGATGATTCTTTTACAATTTTTAAGAATAAGTGTAAAGGATTTTATAATGTTTTATATTTCTTTACTAAGTAATGGAGAGTGATATTTTTTATGATTGCCGCTGGTCTTATGAATGTGATGACAGATTTATAGACGATTTTAATTTTATCCAGGATAAAGTATTTAGCGGAGTACATTCCAGAGAACTCTTTAAGAAGCAGTATATTTATAATATATATGGCGATTCTGTTCTTGTTGTTGTATATCATAAAAATCAACCAATTGCAGCTAGATCTTTGTGGCGGAATGATATACTTGGACAAGTAGCATATCAGAATTGTCGTGCTGCTGTATTGAAACAATATAGGGGACAAGGCATTTTCACGAAAATGACAAAAATAGTTGGAGACTTTCTTCCAACGAAAGCCTTAATATATAGTTTTCCTAATCAGTATAGTTTTCAGGGATATAAGAAACAAGGATGGTATAATGTTGGCCAATACTATCCTTCTTTATTTTGTACAAAGGATTTTATTAAGGAACACCCAGTTCGAATTGATAATGAATATTTTAAATGGTGG
>JAEIGA010004663.1_pt1 | contig 21163 bp, 22 predicted proteins | sample 9270691 | NCBI WGS metagenome assembly JAEIGA01 (sample SAMN17057246, study PRJNA624740) | gut metagenome | biome: biome; isolation source: fecal sample | host: Bos grunniens | place: China: Xizang | collected 2019 | reverse complement strand
CAGCTTGTTCTTCAGATGATCCGTGCTGCTCTAGGAAACCAAGAATGATAGTGGCCGCGGCCATCAATGCCTGTTCCGGGTGATCGTTTTCACGAACCATATTAATTAATTCCATTTCATTTTCACTCATACTACATACCCCTTTCGTCAACGATACCGGATTGAATGTTATAGTAATAATATTAGCAGAATTTTCCCGCCGTGGCAATATTCCGACAACAATCGACACGATGTAAATGTTGTCAAATATTCAAACATCTGTTTGAATTAAGTATACCTACCTATATGTCCAATATCTAGGACTAATTAGAAATGTGGGGGCGCTGGTCGCCAAACTGCTCACCCCCACACCGCTGAGTGATAGGCTGTTTCCAACCTGCTATTAGCCTATCATTTCTTGAGCAAAATTTCCACCCCAATATAACGGGATTTTACGGAAATATATGAGGGTATAAACCCTAACATATGAGGGTAAAACCCTCACATAATATCGAAATGAGGGCAACACATGAAAACGAGACAAGATCCGTCCACTAAACCATATTACAAATGCTTGTCCTGTCCACGATTTAGACGTATTTGTGCCGGTTTACCGACCAGAGATATGACACTACGTGAATGGTGTGAGTTGATTCGTGATGTGAGCGATGTGTTTGGCTTGTCAAACGCTTATATAGCGAAAGAGGCAGAGGTTTCAATTAAGACCGTAGAACGCATCGAAGCTGTTAATGTCGACCAGGATATCATGCGGTCAACCGCTACAAGAATTGAGCGTGTTGTTCTGGGTTCCGTGGGTGAACATACTTGTTACCTCGATTACAAGGACAGTGCGGCAGCAGAGAGGATCGACAGACTCCTAGCAGAAATCGAATACTGGCGCAAAGAAAATGAACGTAAGGCGAAAATTATTGATAAATACTTAGATTGAAAGGAGTGATATAATGGGTCAACTAATGAAAGATGGTACATACCTAATGTACCTAAGAAAATCGAGAGCAGATAATCCAGACGAAAGTGTGGAAGAAGTCCTTTCCAAACACGAGGCCATTCTCCAGGAGTGGGCTATACGTGAACTGGGTCGTGAGATCCCGGAAGATTGCATCTACCGTGAAGTTGTCAGCGGTGAGAGCATTTCCGAACGTGTGAAAATACAAAAGGTTCTATCCATAATTGAAAACCCAAAAGTGGTCGGGGTGGTGTGTGTCGATCCCCAAAGACTTTCCAGAGGAGATCTCCTGGATTGTGGAACCTTGATCAATACCTTCATGTATAGTTCCACCCTTGTGGCCACGCCGATGATGACCTATGATCTGTCTAACAAGATGGAACGCAGGTTCTTTCAGGACGAACTTATGCGAGGACGAGACTACCTCGACTACGTGAAGGAGGTCCTAAATAGAGGAAAAATAGCCGCCGTTAAAAAAGGAAATTATATTTTTAGCAAACCGGCATTTGGGTATGATAAAGTCACAATAGGGAAAGACCACACCCTTGTCCCTAATAAAGACGCAGACGTGGTCAGACTGATATTCGATTGGTATGTGAATGAACGAGTGGGATACCAGGAAATCGCAAATCGACTGGATGATATGGGCGTAAAGCCTGTATCTACGGATAGATGGCTAAAAAACACCATTGCTCAGATGCTTCGTAATGTGCAGTACGATGGAAAGGTATGTTACAATCGTAGACCAAGCGTTATATCGATCAAAGATGGTGAAAGAAAAGTGACCCGCCAATTGGCAGCAGAGGAAGACATGATAGTAGTGGAAGGAAAGCACCCGGCAATCGTGGATCACGATCTGTTCATGGAAGCTCAGAAAATCATCAACAATAACCCTCGTGTTACCTCCGACAGGGAGCTAAGAAACGCATTCGCCGGCATTATGACTTGTGCTGGTTGTGGGAGGACCTTGTACTTTAACGGTTATGGTGGTCGTAGACCTGGCAGGTTGGAGTGTAGAAAAAAACCAAAGCATTTCAAATCCGTAGCATACCACGATATAGTACCAGCCGTCATTGCCGCCCTTGAACAATCTGAATTACCAAATTTAGAGGCATTGCAGAAGAACAACGCGGGAACCAGTGCGGCTATTCAGCAGCAGATCCTAAAGAACCTGGAAGAGGAAATGAAGGGATATCACGAACAAGAAGAAACGCAGTATGAATTACTGGAGACTAAGAAGTATACTCAGGAACTTTTTGATAAGAGAAACGCAGCGCTGCGTCAAAAGATGACCGAATGCGAGGCGAAAATCAAAAAGGCCCGAATGGCGTTGCCTGATGCTATCAACTACGAAGAAAAGACAATTAGACTCAAAGAGGCCATCCAGGCATTAAAGGACAATAGCCTAACACCGGAAGAACAAAACCGCTTTCTCAAACTGATTGTGGAGAGGATAGAGTTGGCTACCATCGACAACGGGATCAAAAATACAGAGTTAAAAATGCGGATTTTCTTGAAGCTTTAATTTTATGCCCAATGTGTGTATCATAGACACTCACACGAATATGAATTGTTATGCTACACACCTATAGCAAGTAAAAGAGGGGAGGCTCAAAACCTCCCCTTTTACTATTTACTTCTTCTCATGCTGAGTGCCGAAGTAGAATGCAATGACAGTGGTTACCACATACATCACATTATCAGCAGTGATGGCTCCGGTCAGTGCCAGATAGGAAAATACGGCAATCACTACCAGGGTCACAATGGTCTTCACCTTTACCAGGTTAGCGAGGTTTTTCAGAAATTCCATAATATGTACCTCCCTTTAATTTGTAGGTTTGTGGTATTGCTCCAGGTCCTCGATCCTGTGATGGATAGATTTGATCTGCTCCTCCACCACGGGCATTCTCTGGGCGAAATGATTATGTGCCCGGACCTCTCTTGTCAGCTCATCGATTTTTGTCTCGGTCACAGCCTGAGATACCTTCACAGCAGTCTCGTTCTTTCGGGCAGTAAACAGACAAGTGACTACTACACCGACTAACGACAGACCACCGGTAATCAAAGCTACGACAATGGATTCGCTCATAGTAAATACCTCCGTTAATCAGCTTTGATGAAGGCATCTGCAAATCCCGCTGCCTTAATCTTTTTCAGCATAGCCTCTGCATTAGCCTTTTCACTGTAAGCACCCACCTGGACACGATACCAAACCTTCTTACCCTCTGCGGGTGCTTTCTCATCTACCACGGGATTTTCTTCCACCGCAGGAATCTTTTTCTCCAGACCCAGATATTCAGCTGCGGCTCTGGCATAGGCAATGCCCAGCTTTTTCAGTTCACGATCCTCGTTCCAGTCCTGAATATCCTTGAGGTTATCCACAAAAGCACCTTCGGTGAGAATGGCAGGCATATTCGTGAGTCTAAGTACACCCAGTGTGGGACGAATTTTCACGCCCGGAGCCACAGAGCTGGAACGCAGATTCTGCCCCACAGCCTTGACCCACTTTGCAAAAATCTTACCCAGACCGACACGCTGATCCGAGTAGACATATGCTTCAAAACCGTCTCCACCGGCAGCATTGAAATGGTTGGATACAAACAGGTCAGCGCCCCATTTGTTTGCATCATTGGCAATCTCCGCAAGCTTGTCCATCGTGCCAGGATTCATGCGAGTCTGGCAGTCATAGTTTTCCAACAGGTATTCATTCATGTGCTTGGAAACTGTCACGTTCAGCTTACGCTCTGTTTCATAGCCAACAGCACCGGGGTCAGTATTGGAATGACCTGGATTGATATAGATTTTCTTTGCCATGGTTTTTTCCTCCTTTTATGTATTTGTGTCAGCACCACCCCGTAGGATGGTGCTTTGATTTATTCACTCTGCATTATATGCAGTCTTCCCAGCCATGCTTCCTGACCGGTGTACGCACCGCAATTGTGTAAAAGTGCAAGTTCACCGTTGTATTCCAAAAGGCGAGCATAATACATATTAGGAAGCCGCCCGATGGTAATTGTTTGGTATGTAGCCAAATCAAACTCAGAAAGCGTATAAAGGTAGCTATTGGATTTAGTGATAACATAAACACAATTACCAACGACACGCCAATCTGTGCCAAAAGACCCTGTTGCTACCTGTGTCATCGTTAAGTCATTGTATGTATATAACGCTGTGCTTTTTACTCCATACACAATCCCATTGACTTCGTAAACCTTCATGGAGGAGTTTACGCCGCTTGTGGTTCCAAGTTCTGTCCAAGTGTCACTACTTTCGTCCCACGAATATGTCCTCCCGTTGTAGTACATACCCATAATAGTTCCGTTGTTTTTGAATAAATGACTAAACCCCAACGGCATATTAACGCATCTAGTCAAAGTGCTGCCGTCAAAAACTGCGTGGTATACTGATTCTGGTTGGAAAATATGAAGTTTTCCGTTAAACTCAATAAATCTCGCATCGTTACCACCGGAAATATTGGTGTTACTACTTGCTTCATGCACTTGTGTCCATGCGGAATCTGCCCACTTGTACACACGGTTTATACCAGCATTTCCTGTTACCGAATTTACAAAAGCATATAGCGTTCCGTTCCATTCGTACCATGCTTGCCCATAAGCTCCAGCACGAGCAGGAAGAATATCCAATGCCTCTACATACAGACCCGCAGGAAGCAAACCGCCGCCAGAAGAACCACCACTGTCACCGCTTCCAGCCTTTTGACCAGTCTGTAATCCAATCAGAAAAGATGCTATATCCATTATCCCACCACCTTACCACGTCAGAGTAGTAACATTTCCGTTACTGTCCGTTATTTTTGTCGGCTTGCCGTCAGAATTAAATTCCATGACCGTTGTTTCCGTAGAACCATCAGCAAAAGTTTCTACTATTTTCCCTTCGCTTTCATACGCACTTAAATCGATTGACGTTGGAACAGGTTCCAGTGAAGCAGATATAACCTGTACACCCGTATCGGTAACATTCACCGTCACTGTTCCCGGTTCAATCATGTTCACAACGGAGATGCACTGGTAAGACCCGTTCGCATTTGCACCAATCATGGTCATGGTTGCGGACATGGTGTTTCCGTAAGCATCGAAAGGAATCACGAAAATGACAGCACCCTTATCCAGTGCCGCACAGATTTCCGTTGTATCCGTTTCGATTGCAGAAGAACCGCCAGTCAATGGAACAGCAGTCAGTCCCAGGGCGCCAAAATCGAAAACAGGCGTTTCTGCGCTGCCGCCATCCGGTGCATTCGCAAAACCAAACTCCCCGTTTGACACGCACAGGAACTTGCCGTTATCCTCTTCTGTGATAGTAGGAAGACCAACCATCTCACCCGCAGGCATACTGCCGACACTGATGCTGTTTTCGGTGATCGTCACGCACACAACCGCAGTTTCACCGAACGCAGTAATGCTGAAATGCTGATACCAACTATCACCACTGACACCGGCTATTCTGATGATTGTATGCACAGTTTGTCCATTAACCTCAAACGGGACAATAAGGGCAACGGGACCTTTGTCAAGAGCAGTGCGAATCTCCGATGTATCAATTCCCAATGCCTGGTATCCGGTCGGCATAGGAACTACCGAAAGTCCCATAGCCACCAGATCGAAGACGGGTACGTTCAAATTGGGCTTGTTTCGAATATAGTCAGCCTTGGAGGGATCGTCCTGGTTCCAGTCCGGTCTGGGCATCGTAGTACCTACAGTGTTGCCCCGGATCTTCCCGGTACCTCCCACCTCGGTCTTAGTTACCTGAATAGTATGATCCTCGGAAGGCTTGTCGCCGATCGCATAGACAGTGACTGTACCACCATCGTTTTCTGCGGTAAAGGCGAGGACCTTATGATGGAATTCGGCCAACTGTTCCGCAGTAGGCTGAAGGTCTACTTTTGTATGGACAGTTACCCCCGGGATTTCCACCACCTGAGAATAAGTGTCTCCGTCACCAACCCACGCTGATGCTAATAGGGTAACAGTTGTCGCTGGCACAACGGGGGTAACATTATACGTTGTACCGTTAACCGTGAGGGTTTTCAAAATGCTCATATGACATCACTCCTTCATTATTCTTTCAGGGTCATCACTGTGATCATATTGCTATCGGTCACACTTGACGCGACCCAATTATCCAATGTGAATGTTCCCATGTGGGTATGGGCATTGATCTTTACAGTGTTAGCGTTCGAGGTGTTGTAGTATGCATACACGCCGTACACCGTGGTCTTCTCTTTGATTAAGCCGATTTTTGATATCTGACTATCCGCAAGAGAAGGCAACCTCAAGAATGCTCTGGCCTGGTTGTGCTGCGTTGCTATATCCACCATAGAAGGACTCGCCTGATTGTTCACAAAAATGCCACCAACTGTTAATGTTACTACCGCACACATTTCGCCGGCGATCGTGCCAACCTTGTACCAACCTGGGGCAGTAAGACTCTTCTCCAGTTTTACGTCTGCTGGATCTACATAGGATTTCGGCACAGCATCCGTATTACTTGTGGGTGTAGGAAGACCGGTGATCTTATGGTCGTTCATATAAAAGTCCCATGCCGAATCGATAGCGTTGTCTCGCTCATTGTACTTACCAAGACCGAGAGCATTTCTCGCTCCGTCCCTATGGAAGTACACCTTCTCAGTAGGGATGATAATGAAGGTATCAGCATAGTTACCAATATCGTCAATAGCCCGTACCTGAACGGTATAAGAATTCTGTGTAGATAATGCACCCTTGAGCAGAGCAGCGGTGGTGACCTTATTGCTATTGAGAGAATCACGAGCAAGGATCGTCACCCACGGTGTATAGGATACACCGTCAGAGTATCTGTACCGGATTTCACAGAAGTTTTTCTGCACACCGCTTACCATCACCGGACTGTAGCTTCGCTGGGCTTTGATCTTCAGGTAGGTTCCAGCATCGCTAATAGCTCCGTTTACGTCGCATCTCTCTGCCGTTACATTCTGGATTTTCGGATGCGCATACGGAATGACGTTTATTGATTGCGTATTATACCCGCCGTAGTCTCTAGAGTCAATCGCTTGACCAACGACAGAAACTGATCCGGATCCGGTGATATATCCCGATGTATAACTTTCGTTGGCACCGTAGATATTACCACCAATTGTAATATTGTAATATTTAATGCTGGCACCATATCGCGCTTGAGCGCTAAGTTCTGCTTTTACCTTCGAAAGACCTTGAACAAAGATGCCGTTGAATGCATCGGGAAGAGAATGCACTGGCGAAAGATTCATAGACACCGTGGGAGCCTCTGAAGTTGGCACCGTAACCGTAAAGGTTTTGGAATTAGCCGATCCAATCTGTACTGTTGCCCCGCTGTTCGAATAGGTGTATAGGGTGACCGTCATGGTTCCCGTAAAGGAATTCGGGATTTGTCTGGCCGCATCCAAAGGTATCGCATACCCGGTATAAGTATAAGCCGATGTCTTATTGGGATGGATAGCTTCGGTAGTATAATTCCAGCTATCCATCTCAAACTTCAATTTATATCGAAAAGAGGCCGCTTGCGGTGTCCATCTGACGCTACAATTGTTTCCCAGAGTAACGTTAGAAGCAGACGTAATCGTAGATGCACTAGCGATCATCGGTAGGGTAACGCTCACACTTATCTTTGCTTGCGTTCCTGTACTCGGGAACCATGAAGCACTATTGGACTCGTTCATGACCCAAGAAGAGGAAATGGTAACGTTCTTAGCGACACCATATCCGGTATTTACTACGACGGTGCCTTCCTTTAGATTTATCCATCGGGGGTATGTGTAATCACCTGCGGTGATGCTTGAGGTATTCCACGCTACACCTGGGATTGCTGCTCCGCTCCAGGAGAAGGCGCTCGCACCGGCTACTGTTACAGAACCAGAAGTTCTAAAGCCATAAAAGGTAGATGCTACATCACAGACCAGCCGCTGTAATACGGTCACTGAGTGCTTGCCGGTGGAGATGTCACTCGATGTCTTGGCGTACAAAAGAATATAATATTTCCACCCGGCAGGACTACTCACGGCATTCGATCTACCGATATACTGATATGAACCATTAAGAGTAGCCATAGTTAACCACCTCCTACCCATTTCGAAACTATGCTTCCGTCAGACAGCGTGATATCCACAAAACCACCTTGCTTGAATGTGCCGTACTCACCATTACCACCGTCGTGACTACCTGTTATTTCGACGTTGGTGACTGACATCTTCTTATCACCAATTTGAGTGATCTCATTACCGGCCTGATCGAAAAAGGATAGTTTTTCAGCGGTGAACCGAGCATACTTATCGAAGATTTCCTCACCATCAACTTCAGTTCGCTGACCGATCTCCATGCCATACACAGGCACGTTATCATCCGTGTAATCCAACAGACCCGTCTTAATATGAGCACTTGTTTCATTTTTGTACTGATCCAAGCTTTCGAACTTCTGTGTGATGTCCTTGGCAGTTTGTTCAGACTCAGATTTATATTTCTCAAAATTGTCCCCGGATACAAAGCTCTCTTCAACGTATGTCTTGAAAGATTCGGTGGATAACTCCAGTGCACCAACCTTCCCGGTGAGATCCTCGTTCTTGATTTCAAGACCATCGATGCTCTTTCGTATGCTCAAAAGTTTACCCGTCAAATTGGTATACTTTTCAGAAGACACGGCAGCATTACTTCCATAGGACTTATCACCAGTAGCGGATAAAGTAGTACCATTGGGAGTCACACTGGCCTTCATGACATAGCTGTCAAAAGCATTACCTTCCGCATCCGTTACTGTGATTTTGTCACCGGCGCGAATGAGAATGGTCCGAGGCACAGTGACGTTGAAAGGCACATACGTCATGCTCTTCAGCTGCTCGTAAATACTCTGTGCGACAGTGGCAATGTCATCTCCGCTAACCACTCCCAGGATCATGTTCCCGGATATGGTGAAACAGTTACCGGTAGCATCCTCAGGATAAATTACGCCAACGTCATCATCAGAACTATTGATCTGCACACGCTCGATTAAATCCGTTGTATAACTTTCATAAGACAGCTTGTCCCTAAGAAACGGTGTCGGGAAAGACTTTAAGGTAACGCCGTTCTCATTTGAGATTACCTGTACGCCATTTGATAATAGTGTTACATCGCCTTCACCACCGTCGGTTACCGTGAGATGTCTTGACCGAATGGACACATGACCAGCCCCGTCATCTGTCAGGTTGATTGGAGCACCCGCAGCAGGAGCAATCGTGTTATTCAAAGTAATTCCGTCATCAGTCGTGGTTACTGATAGACCATCGGCTAACAGCGTGACATTACCTTCACCGTCATCCGTTACTTTAAGATTGTTTGACTGAACGGATACATTACCTTCACCATCGTCGCTTACATCGATTATTGCACTAGCCGACGGGGCAATCGTGGTAATTTGTGTATCACCGTACCACGCGAATTCCAACCCGCCTTCGGTATTTGCCTTAACAAATCGACCAGCGATAGCAGCTGCCCACGCTAAAATCTGACGGCATGTGATATCATCAGCATAGAACGCACCAACCGACAAATCTGCATGCGGGAAATCCGTGGTTACCAAGGTGACCGCACAATGATCACAAGCCCGTTGCACCAGCTGAAGAAGTGTCATGGGGAACTGGCTTTGATTATTTCTCAACCAATCAGAGAACAATTTCTCCGTCTTAATTATGTTATCGTAAGCCGAAAACCGCATGCTGGTTCTCGTAGCTACGGTAGGTTTCTCTGCTTTGAAAATACCGATCGGCGTTTCTACACCATCCTCAACGATAGAGTAGATGAGAACTTCATCCTGTTGGATTGTATCGGTAGATAGAATCTCAACTGTCAGCTCAGATGCCGTAACATCACCCACAGACAGGTTTGTGCTACTATTGACTTCCTCTGTGAATTCACACGAAATGATGACAGAGGAGTCGATGATACTGCCGTCACTTCGCACCAGCTTGTTTCTCAACATTTCATCGACCCCTCCTTTTACATCTCGATAGCATTGATACTGACATCGGTATAGATGTCTTCACCGAGAGCAGAACTGTAGTATGTATAGGAACTCTCGGAAGAATACGCATACATGGTTTGTATTTGTCCACGGTCTTTAAAGGTGAGAGTGAACTCCTTGCCTTGCATCAAACCGAGGATGTAATTCAGTTCACTCCCAGTAAGCACTGACCACTGTAGATGCACCTTACGAATATCACGTCTGACCCAGTCGATGTGCATGATACCGTCCTCGGTTCTACCAGAAGAGGAACCCGCCAGGTTGCTGTGTTCAACCTTGATCCCGGCAGAAGGGACGTAAAGAGGACTAGTATTTACCTTCCATTCCCCGGCGGTATCTAACTTTGCCATCCTTACGCACCTCCTAACAGGGGACTGAGCCCGGTTCTCATGGTTTCACGTCTGTTGCGGTCCACAACCACTTCAAACAGCACTTTATCATTGACTTTCGCTTCGACCACCTGCGAGCCACCGGACTGACCCATAGCTTGCGTAACCGCTCGGTATACACCCTTGGATACCGAATCGACAATCTGATCATTATTCATGACCGCGGACTTATGACCGATGTTAGACACTAATTCGGGTCCCCGCTCGTTAGCGACGAAAAGCTGACCGGAATCCACAACACCACCCTGAGCGAGTAGCGGGATTGCAGGAACAGAGATCGTCTTCAAACCAGAGAATGGAGTCAAGCCAAGAATATTGATGCTTCTGATTCTACTAAGAGCAGTATTGATACCGTTGAACGGTATCGCGATTACAGTGTTCAAACCCGAAATGATTCGGTTGACGATTGACTTAAACGCCGTAACAATGGCATTCTTGATGTTGACGAAAATCGCGCCGGCCGTAGAGAATACCCGGATGATACCATTCCATGCATTCTGGAAAGTGGTCTTAAAGAAGGAGGCTACAGTGCTGAACACGGATTTCACACCAGACCAGGCGTTTTTCGCACCGTTAATAAATCCAGCCCACAAATTAGAGAAGAACTTACCAACTGGCTGTATGATTTTCGTGCTGATCCAGGTCGGGACTGAAGCATACGCAGACTTGATTCCAGTCCAAGCGGCAATCGCCCCTGTTTTCACGCCGTTCCACAAATTAGAGAAGAACGTGCGAACGGGGATTATGATTTTCTGGTTGATCCAGCCGCCAATGGTGGAGAATACAGACTTAATTCCATTCCAAGCGTTGATTGCCGTGGTACGGATCGTCGCCCACAACTGTGTGAAGAAATTCTTCACCGGCTGGATGACCTTGGTGTTGAACCATGTAGAGACAATTCCCCACGCAGCTTTGATGATTTCCCAACAACCAGAAGCAATTATGCCAATGTTGTAGAAGATATCCGAAATGGTCTGTCGTATACTACCGAACAGTTTTGAAAACCAATTGATTGCTGGACTGAAGAATTTTACAATCGCACTCCAGCATTTGGATGCGGCTGCGGAGATTCCATTCCACATACCTACAAAGAAACCAACCACCGGCTGAATCACGTTCGTATTAAACCACCCCGGTGCCGCTGTAAAAATGGCAACAATATCTGACCATAGACCACTGAAGAAACCAACCACCGGCTGAATCACGTTCGTATTGAACCAGGCGGCAACCGTGTTCCAGACAGAAACGATACCGTTCCACAGACTTACGAAGAACTGACCGACAGCAGAACATCCGTTTCGGAACATCTCTACAACACTATCCCACTTTTTGAACAATGTGATAATGCCGGTAATAATCGGAACGATACCACCCGTCAGTACGAACACGAGCGTAGTGCCCAACACTTTAACCACTCCAGGCAACTCGGTAAACCACGCTTCCACTTTTTCGAAATTTTGCCAGAGCCAAATTCCGAAATCCGTGAGAAGACCTACCGCAAGACCAATCGCTGCACCCAGGGGACCACCAATCGAGCCGATTAGAGCACCGATACCAGCACCGGCGGCGGTTGCTCCACCCGAGATCAGGATACCACTTAGCCAGTCGATTCCGTTTTTGATGGCATCATAGATACCAACAAACATCGCACCTAAACCAGTAACGATTGCCGATACTGCTCCTAATAACGTTGCACCAAGAGCACCAGCGGTTTTAACGCCCAATTTTGCCATCAGACTTGCTATAGCCTTACCAATAGCCTTACCCTCAAATATTTTAGCCAACCATGCCACAAATTTGCTACCAACAATGGCTGCACCAGCAGTCCCGAACAGACTACCGGAAACAATCTCTGTGAAATTAAGTCCGTCCAGACCGTTTTTAATTGCGTCTTCCATACCGTCAAACGCAAGGGTGAAGCCGACAATACTAAGAATAAGACCAATCGCAATCGAATACGAAGGCGAAGCAAGGAGTGCTTTTATTGCTGCAATACCGTCAATAAATCCCTTCGTCAGTTTCCAAGCAAGTATGCCCGCTCCGATCAAACCGACTTTACTGAGGATCGATCCCAATCGACTATTGAGAATGTCCGACCACGAATTGATGCCATCCGCAATGCCCAACCATTCTCGCATTTTCTTGACAATCTCATTGACTCGGTTGTCGGTAGCTTCCCCGATGAAATCGTAGGTCGGAAGTTCAAAATTGAAACTACCTCCCGCTCCTTCTCCCGATCCGCTACCAGCACCGGCGCTTGTATCGGGCAACACATTTAACTCATCGATACCCAGAAGAACCTTCCGCAGTTTCTTAGCACTACCCGTGGCTTGGTCTAGCTGTTTCGAAGCACCACCGGCATCATCACCAAGACCTGAGATCCCAGAGCTACCAACCTCAGTCAATTCGAAACCGAACAAAGCGGCAACAGCATCGGCAAGCATTCGAATGATTTTCACCGCTGCTATCGCATACGGCAAAATAGCATTCAACGCGGGAATGAAAATATTACCCAACGCTCTCGCGGCCTGTTCCGTCTGCGCTTTGAAGATTCTCATCTGGTTCGCAGGTGCTTCCAGTGTCCTGGCCATGTCGCCCTGAACTTGTGTTACCTGCGTCATGATTGCATAATAACGAAGCTCTGCCTTCTCTGCCTGGGTCATACTGCTAACGGTCTTGTCAATACCAAGACTCAAAGCAGTAGCCTCCAGTTTTGCCTGAGAGAGGTCGTAACCGAGTCTACGTAGAGGCTCAAGTTCACCCGAGAGACCGGACTGCAACTTCTGCATGGCATCCTCAACGGAAGTGTTGTAGAAGGACGAAATATCGTAACCCAGCTGTGTCAACTGCTGAGACATCGTGGCTGCTCTATCCGTGGCAACACCAAAACCAGTGGCCAAGGTCATGAACACACCCTGATTTCTCATCCATGCAGACGGATCAATACCCATCACTTCGCCTACAGACTCTGCGTATTCTTGAGCAGATGCCGCATACTCACCCATTGACACGGTGAAAAGGTTCAGATTTTCAACGTGCTCATTGGACTTATTGATCCACTGTGCGACTACGCCCCCCGCCCGCTTCAGCGTGTAGACAAAAGCCGTCGCTTTTGCAGCAAGGCCCACAAAGGACTTAGAAGAGGCATTATTGCTAGACGGAACCTTAGAGCTAGAGGAGAGAAATTTCTGAATCTTAGCCGGGAAAGCTGAGAAACCATTGGCCACTTTCTGCATCTCGTCTGCCAGGGGCTTGAGTGCAGTAGTCAACTGCTTAACCTTCGCAGTGAAAGCATTCATGTCCACCTTATTCAACTCAGCCATTACACTAGGCAATGTCTTGAGCTGGTTCATAACAGAACCGAGGTTCGACTTACCAATGGTTCCTAACGGTGCCAACCCAGTTGCCAAATCCGTGACCTTACTAAAATCCACACCATCCAGATTTTTAACAGCGCTACCTATGCCAGATATCTGATTGGCAATACTAGAGGACAACTTTAAATTGCCCAGTCCGGACAACGCTTGTAATCCCCTTGCAAGAGACTCCAGTTTTGTACCTTCTGAACCATTCAATTTGCCGGCCTCTAATGCCAAACGCCCAACTTGGTTCGCAACAGCAGTCAGTCCGACTCCACCCTTGGTTTTCAGTTTCAACGTATCGAGAGTACCAATAAGAGCATCTAGGCCAGATTGCGCATTCTTAGCATCGCTAGTAATTTGCAATTCCAAAGAATCAAGTTCAATATCAGCCATAATACTCACATCCTCTCTTATTTAGATTCAAATCGTTTATTAAGTTTTGCCATTTGCGCTTCCATGTACTGTCTAGCCTTTTCTCGCTCACGCTGTTCTTGCAATTTCTTCTCAGCGTCCCTATCTTTAGTAGATAAGGGATAAGGATGATCAGTGTACTGATTAGGCTTCGTACCCTTCTTAGCAAACGCTTGCAGAATGGGAGCGACATCGCACAGGGCCTCGTAGATATACATGCCTTGTAGCCACAGCTCTTCATTCCTACGCTTCCGTTTGATTTCATCCGCTTGACGATAATATTTGGCCAAAAGTGCATCCCCATCCCAATACTGTTCTGGAGTCATGCCTATGGAGAGGTAGTATGGAAAAACCTCATAAAACGTAGTTGTGTAACTATTGGAAAAGGGGACGGATCGCCCGCCCCCCTCGACGGACTCTGAGGAAGTTACCAACTCTGAGTCCAGGTTAAATTTTCCGAAGACTCATCAGGTTCGTCAATCAGCGCCATGATAGGATCATTGTACATCTCTGCCAGTCTGCCGATCAGGTCACCCTTATTGGTCATGTTTGCGAAGATCTCATCGATGACCTCAGGTTTTACGAACTTGTGATGTGCCTTGAACGCACCGGCGAACAGAGTAGGCAGCATCGTCATGGGCTTGGTCTTGATGTCCTCGGCGACAAAACCTTCCCTCTCCATCTGCTCGACAGTTCTGCGAGTGTACTCCAACGTGTACGCCGTACCGTTATACTTGAAATTCAGCTGCTTACTCATAACTCGTTCTCCTTTTCAATATTAGGCCTCTGCACCCAGCTTAATGGGGGTAGTTGCAGCAATGCTTACGGTCATGTTTCTAACCTCGTTAACGCCGCCACCATTGATATAAACTGCCAGCTGACCACCGAACTCAAACTTACCGTCAGAGCCGGTAGGAGTAACCACGCCACTGGCCTCGGTACCACCCAGCCAAACAGCGAACTCGCCGTCCTTGCCTTCCAGGCCCTTCAGCTTGGTGTAATCGGTCAGGGTGTAATTACACTCAAACTCCAAAGCATCCATGCTCTGAATGCCCATGATGTTGACCGTTGCCGGGTCGGAAAGACTCGTCGCCTCCAGCAATTCCGGAGAACCACCCAGGTCCGGGTAGGACTTGATATCGACCAGCTTTTCCCACTTATCGGAAACCTTGTGCATCAGAAAAGACTTATAAGTACTCAACGCCATAATAATTACCTCCTATAAATTGTGTGATCCGAGGAAACTGTCGCCCGGTATCGAGCCACCATACGATAGATGGTAGAATCGTACTCATTCGGAACCGGGGTTAGAGTAACTCTCACAAAACCCATTGCGAGCATTTCCTCATCTATGAGTGCCATGATTTTCTTGCACTCTGACTTCTTACCTTTCGTCTTATTGGAGTAGACATTCACCTCATACATCACGTTGACATGATTCTCATTGGAACCGCTATCCACCGTAGACTCCCGAACGGAATTATCCATCTCCACCAAAGACGCAGCCGGGAAAGACGATGGGGATTTTACATATTCACCCACCATGAAGATGTTCGGAAATTGCTCACGGACTCGTGTTGCAACTCTGCCAAACACCTGACTCTCGATATCAATCATCCGAACACCCTCCTTGCTATTTTTAGAATAGAATTTCGCATTTCTTCACTTGCGTACCACATGGGCATCGCAGCCGGGTTACCATGTGTGATAACCAATTCACCGCTGTCATCCTTGAAACCCCACGCCTGTCGTTTACCATAACCTTTACCGTATTCACCAATCCCCACGATATCCTTCGGTCGAGGGTTCGGATAAGGCTCGGATGGATTGTGGTAAACGCCGGCACCGAACTCGATGAAAAATACAGCTCCACCGGTGGCCTTTATACGGTAGCCATTTTCAATGGGTTCCAGCATGACCTCCGTATCATTGTCACCGTCATACATCGCGGTGGCAAATCTGACGGATGCCTCACGAACACCTATGTCAGCCAGTTCGTCAAGCAGCTGTTGTTTCTTGCTCTCCAGGGAATCACGGTAAGCTTTCAGTTCTTTGATCACCTTGTCGATACTTTTGCTCGATAGGCTCATCTTGATTACTTTAGCCACCGACATTCACCTTGCTTACTGCGATAGACACGCTGTTGAGACTTGTGGCGATCTGCTTCACGATGTAATCATGCGGGGTAGTGGTTGTACCGTCTTCGGCAATTTCCGGGAGCGTATCGATCCAGAATATGGACGATGCTGCCATAGGAAATTTAGAACCGCGCGGAACATAATCAGCGGGAGGCATGTCGATTACGACATTACCGTCACCGGCAAGTTTAACATCCTCCGACGTAATGGAAACATTGCCGTCCCCATCGTCTTTGATTACGACCGCACTTCGGGGTTCAAACTTACCGAATTGAGCGAGGATATCGGTAACGTCTCTGGGATCCAGAACAATGACCCGATCGTAACCCTCATCGTCGCCAAACTGACGAGTGGTAGCCTCACCACGAGCAGCGGAGACATTTGCCATAATCGCAGTAGGATTATCATACAAAATCTCATACTCCCCCGACGGATTCCCATACTCATCCGTGAGAGGAATTTTGTCGCGGTAGTTGGCAAAGTAAATGCGAATTTTGTTGCGCCGTAACGTTCTCATCAGATCACCCCCGCATAAGGGGTGACTGCCCCAATCAAGGACTCCGGGACATCGGCGCTCTCGTAGGAACGAGAGATGCCGTTTTCACTGTGACCCGTCTGACCTTCCGCACCTCGCTTATTCAGCAGATACGCGGCGATTTCACACTGGAGGAAATCATACCGGGTAGGGACCTCGGTCTCATCCGTACCAAAGGGATATGCCCGATTGAGAATCTTTCGACCGGCAATCGTGAGGTAGGTGAGCAACACCTCCTCAGGATCGGACTCACCAACCATAGCTTTCAGTAGCTGTACTTTTTCCGCTTGAGTCATGTTGCTCACCTCCAATTATTGCGATTACGCGCCCAGAGTAATACGGACAACCTTGGTGTCGTTATCCAGAGCGGCGACGTAGTACTTACGGGAGAAGGCAGTGTTCTTACGAACGTTGGCCGCAGTCTCGGAACGGTTGCTCTTGGTGATCTGCTCAACCTCGGTGCCGGTCTTAACCAGCAGACGGACAGCTTCCTTGGTGGCAACGACGATTTCACCGTCCTCGGCATCCTTCTTGTCGTACACGTTGACACCAGCGACAGTACCGATGTAACCGGTGCGGGCAAATGCCTCTACATACCTCAGATCGTCCTTCAGAGCCTTACGCAGCAGAGCCTTGACGTGAGCATTGACAAAGGCGAAGGTCTCCATGTTTTCATCATTCTCAACATTCATCTTTGCGATGGCATCGACAAAAGCATCGAAGTAGGCATTGTTGGACAGGGGGACAGTCAGACTACCCTTCTTGTACTCGGCGAAGATGTCCGCGTTCATGGTATTGAACAGATCAGTACCAGCATGCTTCATACCGACGGGAACCAGCTTGGGATCCTTCATGGCCTCTTCATCGAACCACTCAAAACGGTTCTGCGCCAACAGGATTTCATATTCCTTCTGGACGAAACCAGCGGTGATAGACTTGGAGTTACCCTCGCCCTGAGCCAGCTTCTCAGTACCGTCGGTAGCAGAGTAAACGTTGATGATCTTCTTCATACCAGCTTCGCCCTGGAGAGAAGTATCCACGGTTACGAAACGGGCCAGATCCAGGTGGGAATTAAACTGATCCTCGACAATGGAAGCGAGGAAAAAATTTTCATAGGGTGTATTAGCCATAATTAATTACCTCCATAAATTTCTTTGTATTCATCGGGGTGTTCCTGGTAGAACTTGATGCGATCGTCCATGGACATTTTCGCCACATGATCGCGGGTGACAGGGCCACCGTCTTTATTGGGAACAGGTTTGGGCGTACTCTTGAGGGCATCGGCACGAATCTTCTTTTCCAGCGCCTCCTGATGCTTCTGCTGATAGGAAAACAGCTTCTCCATGTCACCGTCAGCCATTGCCTCGGCGGCATCACCGGCAAGCGCCTCCTCGTATCCCATACCAAGGAACTTCGCCTTATGCTTGGATACATTGGACTCACGCGTCAGTGTTGCGTTCTCCTCCTGCAACTGCTTGATGAGATCAGCGGTTTCCTGTGCTTTACGCTCTTCCTCGGACAGAGCCTCACGATGCTTCTTTTTCCACTCAGCATTCTCGGAGTTACTCTTGGTGAGAGCAGTTTTCAAGCGTTCGATTTCGGCACTCTGGTCAGCGGGGAATTCCACATCCGCAAGCGCAGCGTTGATTTCCTCAACCGTCATACCTTCTTTATATGCATCTTTTAGCAAATCTTGGATTTTCATACCGTATTCCTCCTGCGTTTGTTAGGCAGTTCACTCTGCACTCATTTCTGTTTTTAGGGGTTGTCTCCCCATACTTGCGATTAACGACTTCCCTGTCGATTACTTCTTCGGAACAGGTGTCAGATAACACCTGCAATTCCTATGTGATTTAGGTGGAACATTATCGATGGGATACACCTTCCCGTTACGTTCCCGGCAGATTTCGCATTCCTTACCATCGATATTGGTGTTCCATTTAACATTCTCGACACCGCTGTCTCGATAACCATCCATAGTGGCAGTATCCACAGCATCGAGCATATAGTGAGCGGTCTGAGTCCACCAGAGGTTGGCCGACCGCTTGAGACTATCGTTGTACAGAGTACGGTTCAGATACTCACGGGCAGTCAGCATCTGTTCTACCAGTCGCAGTCGCTTGCGTTCTGCTTCGGACTCATACAGATAGCCAGATACGAAGTTATAGGCCCCCAGCAAACCGATTAACCACGCCTCGTTGATTCTGTTCTTATCGGGATCTTGATACCCGGCATCAACAGCCAACACCATAGCATCATCATAAGCCTTTTGTGCGGCCTTGAGATACTGCTTCCGGTTCTCACGCATCAGCCGGTCAAACAGCGCCGTGGTTTCGCTAGTCACTCTCGGAGCATTCAATTCATCAAACCCGAAGATCCCCAATCTATTGAATTCTCTTCGGATCAACTTCTTCAGCTGCTCCAATAACTTATCAGCTAGTCTGTACATCGGGATTCTCCTTGTTCACGACACCCTTGTCGGAATCATCATCGTCCACTTCAACCGGCTCCCACTTTTCCATCCGCTCCTCATAGTAGGTATTACTCATGGTGTAAGCACTCTCCGGATCAGAGAACAGACCACTATGTTCGAATGCGAGAAGAGGATGAATCTTGGGCTGCTGGAGCATGGAGACTAGTACCTGAGACTTACTCAGGATGTTGTCATAGTTACGACGGGTGAACTTCATATCGATGTCCTTCAGCTTCAGCTTCAGGTCTGCCAGACCGTCACACAGCTTCAGAACCAATCTCAACACTTCCTTCTCGGAACGCTTGAACATCAACTCGCTGTCCTTCGCCCGGGTTTCAGCACCTTGCCAACCATTCTTCAGAATGACCGCACCGTTGTTGGAAGAATCGGAGGTGGATCCATCTGACATACTCGGCAAACCGCAGATGGAGAGAATCGCCTTGTAGATATCGTCCTTCAGGGTCTGGGTCTGCTGCTGATTGAGTTCGTTGGTTACGATATCCACATCAGCTTGCTGACCATCTAGGGATTTCACCTTGATGGCACCGAGGTCCTTCAGCGACTCAAAATCCTCTTTCGTGATGTCACAGTTGATAAACTTTACGAACGCCTGGATGAACTGCTCCACACCATCCATTCTGTTCGATTCGATATTATTGATCGCATCCAGCAACGGGAGGACGATTTCGAACGCACCAAGACGAGCGTTATTAGCCGGGTACTCGAAAACATTTACAGTACTAAGGGTGTTGGAAGCAACCTCTAACACCTTACCATCTTTGATGGTGAAGTACTGGCGGTCGGTATATACCGAGAATGTCTTGGCCCCAAACTCGTCAGTGTTGTACTTCACACCCATCATCCGTCTGCGCTTCACGTCATTGGAATACACCACGAAGGAATCACGGGGATCAAGGGTGAACATATCGAAGGGAGCCTCGTCGGACTCGGCCTCGTATGCGTCATTGGCCAGCACCATTCTGTTGGCAGTACCACAGATCATACCCCATTCTACGACCTCCTGGTCGAGAGCGGGTTTATCCACAAGGAACATATACTCGTTCAGAGCACTAATACCCTTGGTGATCAATTCATCACTGCTTCTACCCACATATTGGATAGGCTCACCGCAGAGATAACCGACCTTAAAGGATACAATCTCATTGGCGCGGTTCTCCACAATCTTGTTCAGAATCTCAGGACGCACCGTCTTGGTGCGTTGCAGGATGGGCTGTTCGCCCTTGAAGTACTTCCAGAGATAATCAATCTCCGAGCGGTTCTTTTCGTGCGTTTTCATCGCTTCTTCAAGAACTTCCACGACATTCTCGGAAGTAATCTCAGACGCATCAGTGATGATAACACGTCTGCCATACATGGTTCTCGTATCCAATTCGACCCCTCCTTTACTTAAAATCTATTACCATACCAGTTCAATTTCCTTCGGTCGGGAAATCAAACGAATGCTCTGCGGTCTCGCCACCGCTGTCGGCTGCATCATCTGCTGGAAAGGATATGCACCGAAGTTCTGCCAGGATACACACGACAGAACCACATAATCCTTCACCGACACCACATCGTTGTTATCATCGATGACGATTTTAGAGGGCCGGGTGATGGCTCCTTTATGCGTGTGACCCGTAATCACACAATCAACACCATCAATGACATTGCCCCATCTCTCATTACGATTGACAGAAGCACCCGTCATACCGCCACCGGCACCATGAGTCACGGCGAATTTAAACGAAGTGTCATATCCGATGCCGCCATCGCGGGTTCTCACACCCATGCGAATCTTCACAAAAGCGGCATTCTGTCGGTAGATGTCTTCCAAATCCAGTTTCGCCATGATGTCGTATGTGGGATCATCATCCGCATCTTTAAT
>JAEIGA010004662.1_pt1 | contig 21168 bp, 23 predicted proteins | sample 9270691 | NCBI WGS metagenome assembly JAEIGA01 (sample SAMN17057246, study PRJNA624740) | gut metagenome | biome: biome; isolation source: fecal sample | host: Bos grunniens | place: China: Xizang | collected 2019 | reverse complement strand
AGGAAGTGACGGCATATGATGAAAATTAATCCGTTTAATACAATTAACCGTTTGTTCGGTAATAAAAAGTTCCTTATGGCATTTTCAGTTGTTTGTGCCGTCATTTTCTGGCTTGTAATAGACATTACCGAAAATCCGACAAGGGAAATTACTGTTAGCGATTTAAAGGTCTCGGTTGCTGACCAAACCGACGATAACGGCGGTGTTTTGATGGCTTTGGGGGAAACAGAGCGTGAGGTTGCGGTTACAGTAAGCGGTCCCGGTTATATTGTCACTAATGTCAAAAAAAGTAATATCAGTGTTTCGGTTGTGTCCTATTCTGAGGTAAACCGTCCGGGTTCTTATGTTTTGAACCTGACGGCAAGTGTTGATGTTAACGGCTGTCAAATTACCAAGATTTCGCCTTCTTACATTCAGGTGAATTATGACTATGATACAACTACCGAAATTCCTGTAGAAATTGATGTTTCCGGTTTACAACAGGTTATGACTGCCGACCGGGAGATTTTTAAAAGCGGTTTGAAATCTAATGCTGACGGCTCAGATATTCCAATATTGCAGGTTAGTGGTCCGTCTGAGGTGATTGGTGACGTCGCAAAGGTTGTAGCAGTGCCTAAGTTACCGTCAACATTGTTGCCTGAGTCTCAGAATTTTGAAACTGAATTAAAGTTTTATGATTCTTTGGGTAATTTAGTTGACGCCTCTCAGCTTGTATATAACCGCGACTGTTATATACGTGCCGTTGTCTATAAAATTGCCGAGGTTGGATTGAAGCCTACCTTTGAAAATATGCCGAAATGCTATTCTGCAAGCAGTACCGGAACACCTCAGTTTACACTCTATCGTTACAGTGATAAAACTCGTGCAAACGAGAAAATGAGTACTGTTAAGATAAGAGGACCTGTTGAAACGGTTGACGAACTTTTGCTTAGCAGTTTAAGTCTTTCTGCGATTGATTTTATGAAGATTTCTCCGGGTAATACCTCATTTAATGTTTCGTTCATTCTGCCTGAAGGGGTAGAGGTTGTTGACGGTACTGAGGAGGTTACGGTAGCTTTAAAATTCGGAAAGCTTTCAATTGCAGATATTGAAATTGAACCATCCAAGATTCAGTTTATCGGCTTGCCTTCCGGAATGAGTGCCAATTCGGGCATAACTAATAAATCAATTAAAATCAAGATTTGCTATGACCGTAATGAAACAAGTAGAATTTCTTCTAAGGATTTTGTTTTGACGGTGGATTTAACCGGTATCACAACTGCTTCTGCAGTGACCAAGCCAATTCAGGTCAGCACTGCTTCAAACAGCATTTATGCTTGGGCTGTAGCTATTGACCCGGCTGAGTCGATTATCGAAATAAAATAATTTTCAAATTTGCCGACTGATGAGCCGAATAAAAGGCAAGACAGTCGGCTTTTTGTAGCACCTTTTATGTCTTTTCATAAAATGTAAGGGGTGATTTTATGACGGAAACAATATTTGGGATTTTAGCAATAGTCTTGTGTGTTATAGGTGCAGCTTCGGTTATTAAATGGGCTGCCTTGAATTTGGCGGCATCAGGTTGTAAGAACCGTATTTATGCAGTGTTACTTAAATCTCAGCCTGATATAGAACTGCAAATGCTGCTTGATACTGTCGAGTGGGATGACACCTTAAAAAACGCCAAAATTTACGCTATAGACGGTGGAATACCTGATGATATGGCAGATTATTGTAAAGCCGTTTGTGAGGGCAGTAGGGTTAAATTTGTACCATATAATGTGGCTGAGAATTTATTATATTTATTTAAGTAACTAAAGAGGACGGTGAATTCGGTGGAGGAGAGTTATGAAATTATCAGCGGTACGGTAAAACATATCGTTTTCAGCAGTGCTGACACCGGTTTTACCGTTTTAGAGCTTGAAAATAACGGTTATACCGAAACTGTAGTAGGTAATTTGCAGGGAGTTGCGGTCGGCGAAGAAATCGAAATAACCGGTAATTTCATTGTTCACAGTACATACGGTCAGCAGTTTCGTGCAGTTACTTTTGTTAAAACATTGCCGTCCGGTTCGGCGGCAATTTTAAAATACCTTTCCTCGGGTGTTATCAAGGGTATAGGTCCTGCTACGGCTAAAAGGATAGTTCAGTATTTTGGTGACAGTACCTTTGAGGTTATGGAAAATGAGCCTCAAAGGTTAGCTACCGTCAAGGGTATTTCTTTACAAAAGGCTTTGCAGATTCAGGAGGAAGTCAAGGGAAAAAAATCCTTGAGGGAGCTGTGTTTAAAGCTTTCAAAGTTCGGACTTTCGGCTGATGAATCGGTGACCGCCTTCAAGGTTTTAGGTGAAAATGTCACTGAAATAATACAGGAACATCCGTATTTACTTTGTAAGCCGGGGATTGACTTTGATTTTGAACGTGCAGACGATATCGCAAAGCAGTTGGGATTGCCGGATAATAGTATTGAGCGTATTTGTGCAGGGATATTGTATGTGATTCGTCATAACCTTTATAATGGTCATACTTGTCTGCCTAAATTAAAGGTTTTTGAAATTGTCAAAAAACTGCTTCTGGTTAGCGATGAATTGGTCGATGATTCTGTAGAGGAGCTTTTGGAACGTAAAGAACTTTATAATGTTAATGTTGACGGACAGGCGAATCTCTCTTTGAGTGAGCAATATCTATGTGAAAAGTATATATCCGGCAGAATGCTGACCGAGTTGAGCTTAGGTAACCGTGAAAGGCCGGTAACCGATCAAGAAATTGATAAGGCCGGCAGAGAATTGGGTATACAGTTTGATGAATTACAGCGCAAAGCGATTTCTCAAAGTGTTGAATCAGGCGTTTTTATTTTAACGGGCGGCCCCGGTACCGGCAAAACAACCACCGTTAACGGAATTATACGTGTTTTTGAAAACCGTGGCTTAAAGGTGGCCTTGGCGGCTCCTACAGGTCGTGCAGCAAAGCGTATGACCGAGCTTTGCGGTAAAGAGGCAAAAACAGTTCACCGATTGCTTGAGGTGGGTACTGCGGATGACGGTAAAACCCATGTTTTTGTCCGTAATGAACGCAATCCGTTGGAATTTGACGCTATTATAATTGATGAAATGTCAATGGTTGATGTTACACTGTTTGATGCTCTGCTTAAAGCACTGCGGTTGGGTACGCACTTGGTACTGGTGGGTGATTCTGACCAGCTGCCGTCGGTCGGCGCAGGTAATGTTTTGAAGGATTTGCTTTTGTCTGAAAGATTTTCTTCAATCCGTCTTAATAAGGTATTCAGACAGGCTTTGGAAAGTCTGATAGTTGTTAACGCACATAGAATTATCGGCGGACAGGTTTTGGAACTTGACCGTCATGATTCTGACTTTTTTATGCTGGAAAGCAAAACTTCATCACGTGCCGTAGGCTTGGTTAGTGACCTTTGCTGCCGCCGTTTGCCTGAGGCCTATGGATTTTCACCTACTGATGATATTCAAGTACTGTGCCCGTCTAAAAAGCTTGAATTGGGTACGGTTAACCTCAATAACATACTACAACAGCAGCTTAATCCTCCGATAGAGGGTGTGCCTGAAATCGAGATAAAGGGCTTTACACTACGACGCGGTGATAAGGTTATGCAGATAAAAAATAACTACGACATCGTTTGGGAGGATGACGAGGGTAATGTAGGTATGGGCGTATTTAACGGTGATGTCGGTGTTTTAGAGGATATTGATGTATCTAACCGCTCGCTAAAGGTTAGGTTTATTGACCGCATTGCCGAATACTCTGGTGATGAGGTTTTACAGCTTGAGCTGGCTTATGCCGTAACAGTACATAAAAGTCAGGGTAGTGAGTTTGACTGTGTTGTTTTACCTTTGTTGGATTTTCCGTATCCTTTAAAATACAGAAATTTACTTTATACTGCTGTTACAAGAGCTAAAAAGCTATTGGTTGTTGTCGGTAGCCGTCAGGTGCTTGAGAATATGGCAAAAAACGACCGAAAAACGCTGAGATATACTGCATTGAAATCAATGCTTTGTGAGAATTGATGAAACTTTTAGATATAATTTTAGATTTCATTTTTCCGTCGAGATGTCCCTGCTGCGGTGAGCTTAACGAAAGATGTATTCCGTGTGAAGCCTGTGTCGAGAATATTGAAGAGCAGAGAATAATCGGTAAAATATGTAAATACTGCGGCAACGAAAAACAGTATTGCGAATGCAAGAAGTATCATTATCTTTTCAGCGGTGTTGCTGCACCGTTTTATAACCGCGACACGGCTCAAAATGGTGTGTATATGCTGAAATTCAGCAATGCTCCATATGCTGCAGAATATTACGGCGTACAAATGGCTGAATGCTTTAGGGAAAGATTTCCAAATGTAACGGTCGACCTTGTTTGTACAGTGCCGAGTACTAAAAGGGATCTGCGTCATAAACCGTATGATAAGGTGTATTTGTTGGGTAAAACGTGTGCTAAGGAGCTTGAAGTTCCATTAAATAAAAACCTTATACGTAAGGTGCGGCAAACTGAAGGTCAACACGACCTTAGTCATAACAGAAGACAGCAGAATGTTAAAGGTGCGTTTAAGGTCAAAAAACGGCTTGACGGTAAAACGGTGTTGCTTATTGATGATATTAAGACAACGGGGTATACCTTGAACGAATGTGCTAAGCAGTTAAGAATGGCAGGTGCCGAAAAGGTATATTGTCTGACTGCTCTTATTACTCCAAAAAGGTCTTGTAAAGAAAAGGAAACTAACGTATAATAGTAGTATAATGATTGTAGTTAGTCGAAACGCTCTAAAAGCGTTTCGACAAGCCACTTTTCAAGTGGCTTTAGCAAAATTAAATTGTAATTTAATTTTGCGCGACACTCATTTCAATGGAAAAGGACAAATTTTTATTAAAAATTTGTCGCAAAATCAAAGATTTTGTGGCGAAACAGGATTGTTTCGCCTAACCTATTTCATTATAATGAAACGGAGGCGAATGCTGTGCCTATTGATTTGGCGATTGACTTCGGAACATCAAAAACCGTACTTTTAAGCGGTAATAAAATTTTACTTGAGCAGCCGTCTGTTGCAACTGTTGATAGTGAAACGTGGGAGCCGGTTCATTTCGGCGACACCGCACGTAATATGATAGGACGTTTGCCGGAGCATTTGGAGACTGTTTTTCCTATTCAGCGGGGTATGATAGCTGACTATGATTTGGCAGAGCAGATGCTAACCGACTATATGACAAAATCCTTGGGTAAGCATTTGATTAAGCCGAGGGTTATAATTGCTATGCCCTCGGGTGCAAACTCAATTCAGCGTCGTTCACTTGAAAATGCGGCTGAAATTGCCGGCGGACGCAAGGTACAGGTGGTTGACTCTGCGGTGGCTGCGGCATTGGGTATGGGTATTGATTTCTCACGTCCCGGCGGTAAAATGATAGTCGATATCGGTGCCGGTGTTACTGATATAGCTATGCTTTCAGCTGGAGGAATTGTTCAGTGTGACTCGGCTCCTATCGGCTCTATGGATTTTGATGAGGCAATTGTAAAGTATGTAAGGAAAGAGTTTAATATATTTATAGGAAATCTTACGGCAGAGGATATAAAGAAGCAAATAGGCTCGGTTGTGCCGCGCAAGGAAGAGGTCACAATTAAGGCTAAGGGTAGAAATCTGTTTTCCGGGTTGCCTGAGTTGTTTGAAATAACCTCTACCGATGTATATTCAGCAATGAATGATACCGCGGTTGCTTTGTTTCAGGCTATCAATTCGGTTGTTGAACGTACTCCGCCTGATATTGTTGCCGATGTCATCAGCGACCGGATTTATTTGACAGGCGGCGGAGCCTTGACCAACGGTATGTGTGATATGATTGCTCAAAATCTGAATGCCGATGTTTATGTCAGAAACGATGCTGAGTATTCGGTCGTAAAGGGCGCTCAGGCAGCCTTAAAGCAGCCTGAACTTTTGAAAAATATTGATTATCAGCTAAAAAATATTCAGGATTTAATTGTTGAACCGTAATTATGGTATATATTTACTTTTCAGGACGATACTAATGTAAATTGAATTTGGAGATGATTTACATTGGATTTCGAAAAAAGTAAGACCTATGCAAATTTGATGGCGGCCTTTGCGGGCGAAAGTCAGGCAAGAAATAAGTATACCTATTACGGTAAGCTTGCTAAAAAGGCAGGGTACGAGCAAATAAGCCGGATATTTAACGAAACGGCTGATAACGAGCGCGCTCATGCTGAGATTTGGTTTAAGCTTTTGCACGGTGAAAAGGTTCCCTCAACATCAGAAAGCCTAAAGGATGCCGCTAAAGGCGAATGGTACGAGTTCAGTGAAATGTACAAGCAGTTTGAGTCCGAGGCGAGAGAGGAAGGCTACTTGGAAATTGCCGCACTGTTTAAAATGGTTGGCGGTATCGAAAAGGAGCATAACGAAAGATTCTTAAAGCTTGCCGAGAATGTTGAAAATGGTGAGGTCTTTAAACGCAAGGAACAAAAAATATGGAAGTGCCTAAACTGCGGCCATATTCACGTTGGTGAATCGGCACCTGAGGTTTGTCCTGTTTGCAGTCATGCTCAAAGCTATTTTGAAATTAAAGCCGATAATTATTAAAAAATTTAAAAAAATACTTGCAATTTGTGTTAAAGTATGGTAATATACTTGAGCATTTGATTTCGTCGGGTTCCTTCCCGATGGGTTTGATGCCGTTTTAACGACACCAAAGCGGACGGTCCTCTGTCGATTTTCGGGTATGAACGTCTGATGAAAAATTTAAGGAGGAAAATGTATGGATTTCGTTAAAAATTTGGCTGCCGCAAGTATGAAGGCAGATGCACCTAAGGTTCAAATCGGTGATACTGTTCGTGTTCATGTAAGAATTACTGAGGGTGACAAGTCAAGAATTCAGATGTTTGAGGGTACTGTTATTGCTAAGAATAACAGCGGTATCGCAGAAACCTTCACTGTTCGCCGTATTTCCTACGGTGTAGGTGTTGAGCGTGTGTTCCCGGTACATTCTCCCAACGTTGCTAAGGTTGAGACTATTAGACATGGTAAGGTTCGTAGAGCTAAGCTTTACTACCTCCGTGACAGAGTCGGTAAGGCAGCTAAGGTTAAAGAGCAAATCTAAATTTTTGAGGAAGGGAACAGGTAAAGCTTGTTTCCTTCTTTTTTTAAATTATTGGAGGTGACACTGTTGCAGGATGAAAATTTACAACGTACACACGGTAAAATTAAAGAAACAAAAAGTATTTGGACAGAGGCATATGAATGGATTGATTCTGCCGTAATTACAATTATGGTATTGCTGCTAGTGTTTACCTTTCTTTTCCGTCAGGTTAAAATTGACGGTGATTCTATGCATCCTACTCTGCAGCACGGTGAGAGAATTATAGTATCAGATGTTTTTTATACTCCTGAATACGGTGACATTATTGTGATTTCGAGTGAGGTTTATGATAATGTACCCATTATTAAGCGAGTTATTGCAACCGAAGGTCAGTGGGTAGAAATTGTTGAGGGTAGTGTGTATGTAGGTGAAAGCCGATTGAAGATGAATAAGGTCAGTAATGAATTTGTCGGAGATGCTTATACCGAGGCGGTTATAGCGGGCGGATATTACGGTTCATTCAAATATCCATTACAGGTGCCGGAAGGTCACGTATTTGTGCTTGGTGATAACCGTCAGGTATCATTAGACAGCAGAACCGAGGCAATAGGTCTTATTGATAACCGTCAAATTCTAGGTAAGGCGCTTTATCGTGTATACCCGTTTAAAAAAATCGGTAATATTTATAAATAAAGGAATAAGATAAAATGCAGAACATTCAGTGGTATCCCGGTCATATGAAAAGGACCGAACGTCAGATTGAAAAGGTTTTACCGCTTATCGATGCCGTTGCTGAAATTGCAGATGCAAGAATACCCGTCAGCAGCCGCAATCCGGAGCTGACGGGTATTGTTAAAGATAAGCCTCGACTTGTTTTACTTAACAAGTGCGATATGGCTGATAAGGTTGCAACCGATATGTGGATTGCAAGACTTCGAAGCGAGGGTATCATTGCGATTCCGATGGACTGCCGAACAGGACGAGGCGTTGACAATTTTGTAAAATCGGTCAAGATGCTTTTAAAGGATAAGCTGGAAGCTTACGATAAAAAGGGTATGACCGGCAAGCCATTACGCGTTATGGTTGTCGGTATTCCCAATGTCGGAAAATCATCATTTATAAACAGAATGTCTAAGCTTTCTAAGGCCGGTGTTGCCGATAAACCCGGTGTAACAAGGGGTAATCAGTGGTTTAAAATTGATGAACGACTTGAATTGCTTGATACCCCCGGTGTACTTTGGCCTAAGTTTGAGAACGAAAAAGTAGGCGAGCATTTGGCGTTTACCGGAGCTGTTAAGGATGATGTAATTGATAAGGAGCTTTTGGCGGTACGCTTACTTGAATGTATGATGATAGGCTATCCCGATAGACTTAAAGAGCGTTACAATGTAAATCCTGGTGAATACTATGATAGTTATGATTTGTTAGAGGCTATCGGTAAGAAACGCGGTATGATGATGCGCGGCGGCTCGGTTGATACTGAGCGTGCTTCGACAATGCTTTTGGATGAGTATCGCTCAGGAAAGCTTGGTAATATAACTTTAGAATTTCCGGAGGAAAGATAATGCCCGATTTTACATATGAAATGCAAGCTAGAGCAAACGGCTTTAAGTTGGTTTGCGGTGTTGACGAGGCAGGACGCGGTCCGCTGGCAGGTCCTGTTTGTGCAGCTGCGGTAATTTTACCTGATAACTGTGAAATTGAAGGCTTGAATGACTCTAAAAAACTTACCGAGAAGAAAAGAGAAGCGCTTTTTGATGTGATTATCGAAAAGGCGGTAGCTTATTCTGTGGCATATGGTACGTTAGAGGAAATTGAAGAATATAACATTTTGAACGCTACATACTTGGCAATGAATAGAGCAATTGATACTTTAAAAATTTCTGCTGACTATGCGTTGATTGACGGTAACCGTATACCAACTGATATAAAGGTGCCTTGCGAAACTGTAGTAAAGGGTGATGCAAAATCCTGTTCAATTGCCGCGGCATCAATTCTAGCCAAGGTTACGCGTGACCGTTTGCTATCAGAGTATGCAAAGCAATACCCTGAATACGGCTTCGAAAAGCACAAGGGTTATGGCACTGCGGCACATTATGAGGCGATAAAAAAACACGGCATCCTGCCGATTCACCGTAAAAGCTTTTTGAAAAGTTTTTTTGAGGGCAAGTAATGGGAAAAACGCAGGAAATCGGCAATTCGGGCGAAGCTTTTGTTGCTGAATATTTGAAGGGTAAGGGCTATATTATTTCGGCGAAAAATTACCGTACACGTTTTGGAGAAATTGATGTTATAGCTGAAAATAATGACGAAATTTTGTTTGTAGAGGTTAAAACTCGCAAGGAAAACTCGTATGTTCGTCCTTACGAATATGTTAATAAGGAAAAACAGAGGAAAATATTTGTTACGGCAAGCATATACTTACAAAACAATGGCTTTGGGCTCAGCCCTCGGTTTGATGTTGCTGAGGTATTTGTTGGTTTAAACGGTTCAATGCGGTTGAATTATTTTGAAAACGCATTTGGAGCTGATTTTAATGAGAACTTTTGATTTACACTGTGATACTTTTTGCGAGCTGTTTGACCGTAAGCTGAGCTTAAGTGATGGTAGCTTGGCGGTAAATACCGATGAATTATCAACGTTTCAAACTGCGATTCAAACCTTTGCTGTGTTTTTGCATCCCGATATTAAAGATTCAGCATATCGGTATACCGAGGTTTTGAGTTACGGTAAAAGATGCCTTATGTCTGCCGGAATTGATATTTGCTTTAATCCTTTGTCACTTCAAGGTGACGGAATTAAAGCGTTACTGTCGGTTGAGGGCGGTGTACCGGGATTTAGCCCGAGATTTGTTGAAAAATTGTATTTAGACGGAATAAGAACGGTGTCATTAACCTGGAATTACGATAACGAAATAGCCGGAGGCTCCTACGGTGACGGAAGCTTAACTGCATTGGGTAAGGATATATTGAAAGAAATCAACCGTAAAAGGTTGACTGTTGATTTGTCACATTCCAATCAAAAAAGCTTTTTTGAGATAATCGAAAAAGCAGATAGTGTGATTGCAACACACACAGGCGTGTTTTCTATAGTTAATCATCCAAGAAATTTAACCGATGAACAGCTGAAATTAATAAAAGAGAAAAAAGGTATTTTCGGTTTGACTGTTTATCCGGATTTTATCGGTGAAGACCCGTATGAGGGCTTTTATAATGCCGTTTATCACTGCTTAGAGTTAGGGCTTGAGGAAAATTTGTGCATAGGTACTGATTTTGACGGTGCAGTTATGCATAAAAGCCTTTTTAAACCGTCACATTTAATTGAATTAAAAAGCTTTTTAACCGACAAGGGTATATATGAAAGCATATTAAATAAAATATTTTTCGAAAATTCCTATAATTTTTATAATAGGGTTTTGACAAATGATTGTTTTTGATGTAATATATAGGGGTTAACTGTGTTTTAAAGGATGGTACAAAGTTATGTTGTATACAAGTACAAGAGATGCAAGTATTAAGGTTTCGTCCGCTACCGCCATTTCTCAGGGTATTTCCAACGAAGGCGGACTGTTTGTTCCTGAGTCGATTCCTAGCTTGTGTGAAGCTGATTTTGAACGTATCGCAGCACTTGATTATATTGGTCGTGCAAAGGAAGTTTTGAAACTTTATTTAACCGATTTTACCGAGGATGAGCTTGAATATTGTGTTAACGGTGCATATAACGGCACCTTTGATAACAACTGTCCGGCACCGTTGAAGAAGTTAGATAACGGTGAGTATATTTTAGAGCTGTGGCACGGTCCCACCTGTGCATTTAAGGACTTGGCATTACAACTTTTACCTTTTTTGCTTACCACATCTGCTAAAAAGGTAGGTAAGGGCAGAACGGTTATATTGGTTGCAACCTCCGGTGATACCGGCAAGGCGGCCTTGGAAGGCTTTGCAGATGTTGAAAACACCGATATCGTAGTTTTTTATCCCAATAACGGTGTTAGTCCTATGCAAAAGCTTCAAATGGATACTCAAAAGGGTAATAATGTTTTTGTATGTTCAATTAACGGCAATTTTGATGATGCTCAAAGCGGCGTTAAAAGAATTTTTACAGATAACAGTATTAAGGCACTTCTTAAGGAAAACGGTATGGAGTTTTCCAGTGCAAACTCTATTAACTGGGGACGTTTGGTTCCGCAGATTGTTTATTATGTATCGGCTTATTGCGATTTACTTAAAAACGGGGAGGATTTGACCAATGGCTTTAATGTTGTTGTTCCAACCGGTAACTTCGGTAATATTTTGGCCGCCTACTATGCAAAATATATGGGCGTGCCTATAAATAAGCTGATTTGTGCTTCAAATTCCAACAATGTATTGACCGATTTTATCAAGACCGGTAAATATGACCGCAACCGTGAGTTTTTCACTACGGCATCTCCTTCTATGGATATTTTGATTTCAAGTAACCTTGAACGTATGTTATATCACCTTGGCAATAATGATGCCAAAGGCACTGCAAAATTACAGAAATCTTTGGCCCAGACCGGTGAATTCAGTATTGAAGGCGAAATGCTGGAACAGCTTCAGTCACTTTATTCCGCCGGCTGCTGTGATGATACCAACACCTTGGAAACCATTAAGGATAAGTTCAATAAATATAACTATCTTTTAGATACCCATACTGCGGTTGCTGTTAAGGTTTATGATGATTATGTGAAAGCGAGCGCTGATAGAACCCCGACTGTCATTGCTTCGACTGCTTCGCCATATAAGTTCTCGGCATCGGTATTAAAAGCTATTGACAATTCTAAATGCTGCAGTGATGAGTTTGAAATGTTAGAATCCCTGATGTCTGTAACCGGCGTTGATGCTCCGGCTCCGATTAAGGCGTTAAAGGGAGCCACACCAAGATTTAACAACATTTGCGAAAAAGATGAAATGATTGATGTTGTATTGAAATTTCTCAAAATTTAATAAAGAGAATAATGCAAAACAGGACTGCCGAAATACGACAGTCCGTTTTGTGTGTTAAAATTACCTTACTTTTGCTGGAAGGTGCCGCAAGCAGTCTCGGAAGAGGTTTTTGCATTGTGGTGAATAACCTCGATGCAGCCTGCATCACAGCAGTTGTCCTTGGTGTGATAACGGCAGGATTCAACCTCGCACTTAATACCTGAAATTTTGCATCCGCAATTCTCGTTCATAGCTTTAATCTCCTTGATATTTTAGTTTTAGGTCCTTTTGGGACAAACTTATTTTAACCCGTAATCTGTAGAATAAACTTAAAAAAGGGAGGGTGGCATATGTCACTTTTTACTATTTCCGATTTGCATTTGTCACTTAATACCGATAAGCCTATGGATGTTTTTTACGGCTGGAAAAATTATATAGAGCGTTTGACCGCTAATTGGAAGCGTGTAGTAGGCGAAAATGATACAGTTGTAATACCGGGTGATATTTCTTGGGCACTCAAATTAGAGGAAGCGGTTAAGGATTTAAAGTTTTTAGACTCGTTGCCCGGGAAAAAGATAATTTTAAAAGGTAACCACGATTTGTGGTGGAGCACAATGAAAAAGCTGAATGCTTTCTTTGAAGAAAATGGTATAAAAAGCGTCAGTTGTGTATTTAATAATTCGATTGAGGCTGAAGGCTACGGTATTTGCGGAAGCAGAGGTTGGTTTTTTGATAGACCCGAGGCTGAAAAAAAGGTAATTTTGCGTGAGGCAGGTCGGCTTGAAATGTCGATTGCCGATTGTGAAAAAAAGGGCCTTGCACCGTTAGTGTTTTTACACTATCCGCCGGTTTATGAAAATTCAAAATGTGATGAAATTTTGGATGTTTTAAAAAAGCACAATATCAAAACCGTTTATCATGGTCATATTCATGGCTCGGGTTTACATAAATCGGTAAATGAATATGATGGGATTATCCTAAAATTAGTTTCGTGTGACTGTATTGATTTTACGCCGTACAGGATTATTTTATGATGAATTTTCAATTATTATAGTAAAAGTTAAGAATTTAACAAGCAAAATTCGTACAATAATGGATATTTTTAATAAAAATTTGAAAATAATGTAAAATTTATAAAAAAACTATAGAAAAATTTTCAAATATGTGGTATAGTATTTTGAGAATTTTTGGGAGGATTTTGTTATGCTTAAGGAATTCAGTAAAAAAGAAACAAACCGTTATGAGCTGGTAATCACTGTTGATGCCGAAAAATTTAATGAGGCTATTAAACAGGCTTATTTGGAAAACGGTAAGAAAATCAACGTGCCCGGTTTCAGAAAGGGCAAGGCCCCTATGGGTATCATTGAAAAATACTATGGTGAGTCGGTCTTCTTTGAGGACGCTCTTAACATTCTCTACCCCGTAGCTGTTGATGAGGCTATTCCAGAGTCTAAGCTGCAGTTTGTTGATGACAAGATTGATTTTGACCTTGTTAAAATCAGTAAGCAAGAGGGTGTAGAGTTCAAGGTTGTTATCACCGTTATGCCTGAGGTTGAAATCGACGGCTACAAGAACTTGAAGGCTGAGAAGGTTATCGCAGTTGTTACTGACGAGGAAATTGAGGCTGAGGTTAAGGCTATTGCCGACCGTAACTCAAGAATGGTTACAGTTGAGCGTGCTGCAGAGCTTCACGATACAGCAGTTATTGATTATGAAGGCTTCTGTGACGGCGTTGCTTTTGAAGGCGGCAAGGGTGAGTCTTATTCGTTAGAGCTTGGCTCGGGTTCCTTTATTCCCGGCTTTGAGGACCAGATTGTCGGTCACACAGCCGGTGATGAGTTTGATGTAAACGTTACTTTCCCTGAGGAGTATCATTCAGAGGATTTGAAGGGCAAGGCTGCTACCTTTAAGTGTAAGCTTCACGAGCTTAAGGTTAAGGAATTGCCTGCCATTGATGATGATTTTGCGAAGGACGTCAGTGAGTTTGATACCTTGGCCGAGTACAAGGCAGACTTAAAAGCAAAGGCATTAGAGAGAAAGACTGCTCAGGCAGATGCTGACGTTGAAAATCAGCTTGTTGAACAGCTTATTGAGTTGGTTAAGGCTGAGATACCCGAGGCATTGATTGAGAACCGTGCAAAGCAGAGCGTTGAAGAGTTTGCATATAGACTTCAGGCTCAGGGTATGGACCTCGGTACTTACTTAAAGTATATGGGCGGAACTATTGATAGCTTTAAGGATACCTTTAAACCGCAGGCTGAGATGCAGGTCAAGATTCGCTTGGCATTAGAAAAGATTGCTGAGCTTGAGAATATCGAGATTACAGAGGACGAGCTTAACGCTGAGTTCGAGAAGATGGCTAAGGATTACGGCATGGAGCTTGACAAGATTAAGGCTTCTGTTCCTGCTGATGACCTTAAAAAGGATTTGGCAGTTCAAAAGGCTATGGAGCTTGTAAAGACTTCTGCAGATGTAGCCGAGGTTGAGAAGAAGACTGAGAAGGCTCCTGCAAAGAAGCCTGCCGCAAAGAAGACTACCACTGCTAAAAAGCCTGCTGCTAAGAAGACAGCTGCAGATAAAACCGAAGAATAATTCTTTTTGGTTTTGTTTATAATCTAAAAAACGGTCGCATACTTATTTTTGTGGTATGACCGCAAGTGATTGACCAATAAGCGGTAGAAGCCACAGGCTTCTGCCGCTTTGTGTATTTTTTAAAAAAGGAGTTTTATTTATGAGTTTAGTACCTATGGTTGTTGAACAGACCGGTGCCGGTGAGCGTTCGTATGATATTTATTCAAGATTGCTTAATGACCGTATCATTATGCTTTGTGATCAGGTGAACGATGCTACTGCAAGTCTTGTTATAGCTCAGATGCTTTATTTAGAGGGTAAGGACCCCGATAAAGATATTTCCTTCTATATTAACAGTCCCGGTGGCTCTGTTTCGGCAGGTATGGCAATTTACGATACGATGAACTACATTAAGTGTGATGTCAGCACAATTTGCATGGGTATGGCCGCATCAATGGGTGCATTTTTACTTTCTGCAGGCGCTAAGGGTAAGCGTTTGGCATTGCCTAATAGTGAGATTATGATTCACCAGCCGTTAGGTGCCGCTGAGGGTCAGGCATCTGATATTATTATTCATGCTAAGCATATTGAGCAAACTCGTGAAAAGCTTAATAAAATTTTGGCTGAAAATACCGGCAAGCCGCTTGAAACTATTAAAATTGATACCGAGCGCGATAACTTTATGTCGGCTTATGAGGCTATGGAATACGGTCTTATTGACAAGGTTATCGAAAAAAGATAATTTAGGAGTTAAAAATGCCTAATAATAAAAACAATTTTCCTATTTGTTCCTTTTGCGGACGTACTGAGCAAGAGGTAGACCATTTGATTGCAGGTAACGGTGTGTTTATTTGTGACGAATGTATTGAGGTGTGTCATTCTTTGCTTTTGGAGAATGATGTTGGCCCTGCAAGAAAGCAAAATAAATCTAAAGCTGAGCCGAAAAAGGATTTTAAGCTTCCTACACCTGCTGAGTTAAAGGCTCATTTAGATGAGTATGTAATCGGTCAGGACGATGCTAAGAAAACCCTTGCAGTTGCCGTTTATAATCACTATAAGCGTATCTTCTTTAAGGAAAAAAGTGAGGTTGAGCTGACCAAGAGCAATGTGCTTATGTTAGGCCCTACCGGTGTCGGTAAAACCTTACTTGCACAGACCTTGGCACGGTTTTTGGATGTTCCCATTGCTATTGCTGATGCTACTACATTAACTGAAGCCGGTTATGTCGGTGAGGATGTAGAGAATATTCTGCTTCGCTTGATTCAGGCGGCTGATTTTGATATTGAAAAGGCCGAGAGAGGTATTATCTATGTCGATGAGATAGATAAAATCGCAAGAAAGTCTGAAAATGCGTCGATTACACGTGATGTAAGCGGTGAGGGTGTTCAACAGGCTCTTTTAAAGATTTTGGAGGGTACCGTTTCTAATGTACCGCCTCAAGGCGGTCGTAAGCATCCTCAACAGGAATTTATACAGATTAATACTACAAATATTCTGTTTATTTGTGCAGGTGCTTTTGACGGTATTGAGAAAATCATTGCTAAAAGAACGGGCGAAAGCGGTTTAGGCTTTGGTGCTGAGGTGAAATCTAAAACTCAAATGGAGGAGGAAACCACTGTTCGTAAGGTTATTCATCATGATTTGGTGAAATTCGGCCTTATTCCTGAGCTGGTCGGTCGTTTGCCGGTTATAGCCTCGCTTGATGCTATGGATGAGGAAACCTTATACAGAATAATGGTTGAGCCTAAAAACTCGATTATCAAGCAATATGTTGAACTTTTTAAAATGGATAACATTAAGCTTGAATTTGAAGAGGATGCTTTACGCTATATTGCTAAAACTACAGTTGAGCGTAAAACAGGTGCTAGAGGTTTGCGCTCGATTATTGAAAATATTCTTCGTGATATTATGTTTCAGTCACCGTCCGACAAAACAATTTCCGAAATTTATATTACAAAGGAATGTGCCGAAGGCAAAAACAGTCCACGAGTGGTGAACACTAACGCTTCGGAAAAAGGAAAAATCAAGGCAAAAGTTGACGTTCCCGTAGCATAAAAAACATCTAAAATTTAATATTAATTTCTAAGCCAAAAGGTCGATTTTTGTATTAATTAATACTTAAACCGACCTTTCAATATTTGACACGACAAGTTAAAAATTCCCATAATTCAAGCGTTTTCGAGGATTTTTAATATAATTTACCATTTGAAAAAATAGTGTAAAAATCGAAGTATACTTTTATGTGACAATATTTTAAAAATTATTGTGCTGAATGGTTAAAAATATCACAATGTGATTGTATATTTCTACAAAAAATTTATTCACCGCTCAAAAACAATTGCAATTGTTTATAAACCGTTATATAATAATTAGGTAATATTGAAAGTGAGCGGTGATGACATGCCCGAATTCGTGATCAGTGCTGAAAGACAGCAGTTGATTGGTCACCTCATCGAACGCCTGCCCGTTATTCGCAAAAAGGTTCGCCTTTCGCAAGACGAGCTTGGCGCCTTGGTCGGAAAGAGCCGTCAGAAGATTTCTGATATTGAGCGCTATTCCGCACCAATGGGATGGGACACCTATCTTGCCATTTGCACTATGTTGGAGATGAACAACGCATTCGATGTTGAATCGGACAGTTGGTACTTCGAAGACAAGAGTCGTTGGTTAAAAACGCTGTAAGCACGAAAAATGCCCTGAACTCGCAGGAAAACTTAAGTTTTCCTGCGAGTTTCTTTTTTTGAAGAAAATGAGAAACATTCTCATTTTGTGTTGACTTTATTTAATTTTGTGCTATACTTCATTCTAAGAATATTATTTTTTGGAGATATATATATGCCTAAAAGCTATAATACCGATCAAAGAAAAAGGGTAATTGATTTTTTTAAAGAAAATAAGGAGCACCATTTTACTGTAAATCAGATTGCGGATAGGCTTTGCTTAGACGGTTCGGGAAGAAGCACAGTTTACCGCCAGATTTCTAACCTTTTGGAAAGCGGTGTAATTCGTAGATTTGAATCCGGTGATAGCCGTCAGTTTGTATATCAGTTTGCGGATTTGAATGAGGATTGTGATAGTCATTATCATCTTAAATGTGTTAAATGCGGAAGATTAATTCATATGAATTGTGAACATTTAAAGGAAGTAAGTGACCATATTAAATCTGAGCATGATTTTATTCTCGGCTCTGGCCGTGGAATTTTATACGGTGAATGTGTCGATTGTCTTATTGAAAATAGGTAGTTTATGAAAAGAATAGTTTGTTTTTTAATTATGTTACTGCTTTGCCTTACATTGTTTTGCGGCTGTAACGAAAATAATCAAAAGGCTGAAAGATTAGAAATTGTGTGTACTGTTTTCCCTCAATATGATTTTTTAAGGAATATTGCAGGGGATAGGGTTAATTTAAAAATGCTGGTACCCTTGGGTGTAGAAAGTCATGATTTTAAACTGGAAAATTTGACGGTTGCCGAGTTAAAAACCGTAGCTGATGCTGATTTAGTGGTTTTCGTCGGCGGAGAGTCGGATGAAGCTTGGATAACCGAGCTTAAGAATACTGTTAAATCAAAGGCAGTATGGTGCGCAATGACAGATTTTACTCCTACCTTAAAGGAAATTATTTCAGAAAGTATGGAGCATGAGCACGACCACGCTCATGGCGAGAATCATCATGAGGGCAACGCTTTCGACGAGCACGTCTGGACTTCTCCTAAACGGGCAATAGAAATTATTACAGCTATGACTGAAGTTCTTATCGAGTTGGATGCTGACAACAGTGATTATTTTAGGCAAAACAGTGAGAAGTATATTGCCCAGCTTCAAGGTCTTGACAATGAACTTAAAAAAGCAGTATCTGTTGCTGATAATAAAAAGCTCGTATTCGGAGACCGTTTTCCGTTTAGGTATTTGTTTGCTGATTACGGTTTGGAATTTGATGCGGCGTTCCCCGGCTGCTCTGCAGTAAGTGATCCCTCTGTTAAGCAGATAACCTCTTTAACTCAAACTGCAGTTGAATCTGGAACCAAGCATATTTTTTATATGGAAAATTCAAATCCGGTTTTTGCTGAAAGCATTGCAAAAAAAATTGGCGGTAAGGCAGTGTTGCTGCATTCCTGCCATACGCTTTCACGCGATGAGCTTGATAGCGGTATAAACTATTTGAAGCTTACTGCTCAGAATATTCAAAGAATCAAGGAGGCCCTAAATGGTTAGATTGAAATTGAATAATATTACCTTAGCTTATGACGGCCGAGTTGTTATAAACAATCTTTCCTTAAAGGTTGACAGCGGTGATTATTTGTGTGTTGTCGGTGAAAACGGAAGCGGAAAAAGTACACTTATAAAAGGAATTTTGGGCATTGTTAAGCCAACTGGAGGAAGCATTGCTTTCTGTTGTCCTAAGCATAAAAGGTCTATAGGATATTTGCCGCAGCAACAGTCAGCTCAAAGGGATTTTCCTGCTTCGGTTAAGGAGGTAATACTGTCCGGTTTTGCGGGCAAATGCCGTCTTCCTTGGTACACAAAGGAAATGAAGCAAAAGGCTTTGGAAAATATGCAGCTGCTTAAAATTGAAAACCTTATTAATGAGCCGTTTTCGGCACTTTCCGGTGGTCAGCAACAGAGAGTGCTTTTAGCACGTGCTTTGTGTGCTACAGAGGATTTGTTACTGTTGGACGAGCCTGTTAACGGACTTGACCCCAATGCTTCAAAAGAGATGTATTCAATTATAAAAGAATTAAATAAGAGTGGAATGACGGTTATAATGATTACTCATGATATTAATACAGCTGTTAATTCTGCCAATAAAATTCTGCATCTTGATAGGGATAACCATTTTTACGGAACAACTGCCGAGTATCTTGTGTCTAATTTCGGAAGCTCGCTTTTGAAGGGCGGTGCAAAATGAGTATATATTTTGATTTTAGCGTATTTTCCGGACAGTATTTTGATGCTACTGTGCTGATTTATGCTATTATTGTCGGTGTTTTAACCTGCCTTTGCTCATCTGTTTTAGGTGTTAATCTTGTACTAAAGAGATATTCAATGATAGGTGACGGTTTGTCACACGTCGGATTTCTGGCTCTGGCTCTGGCGTCACTTTTGGGTATAGCACCTGAAGATAATATTTATTTGACCATACCGGTTGTAACGGCTGCGGCATTCTTCCTTATGTGGCTTACAGATAGCGGAAAGCTAAAGGGTGATGCGGCAACTGCACTTGTATCGGTCGGTACTGTTGCAGTAGGCTATATTATTTTCGGTCTTGCCGAGGCTGGCTCGGCCGAGGTTTGCACAGGTCTTTTCGGTGCCTCTGTTTTAACAATAAGCGCTAATGATACAATTCTGGGTGCAAGTCTTTGTGCTGTTGTATTAGTATTGTATCTTGTGTTCTTTAACCGTATTTTTGCCGTAACCTTTGACCGCGATTTTTCAAAGGCTACCGGTGTAAATATTAGGGTGAACAATATGCTGCTTGCCGGCTTGACTGCAATTACGATAGTTGTTGGTATGAAGCTGATTGGCTCAATTATGATTTCGGCAGTTATTGTCATTCCGGCTGTGACCTCTATGAAGCTTTTTAAAACCTTTAAGGCAACTGTGATTTCTTCTGCAATTATATCGGCTTTGTGTTTTGCTTTAGGCTTTTTATTCGCTGTTACCTTTGTTATAGCAAAGCCGGATAGCTATATGTCAGGTACCGTAATGTTGCCGGTAGGTGCAACAGTGGTCTGTTTTAATGTTTTAGCGTTACTTTTAGCCGGACTTATTAAAAAGAAACGTGTAAAATGTTGAATATTTTGATATTTGCTATTGCAATTACGGAGTAAAATGTTAAAATAAATTGAACCTGTATTTTGATTGATTTGAGGCTTAGGTATGTATAGGATTGTTTTTAAAAAACAACTGAATGATTTTGTTACTTTAATGGATATTGAGGCTCCTTTTGTTGCAAAGAAAGCAGAAGCAGGGCAGTTTATAATTTTGCGAGTTGACGCCGAGGGTGAAAGAATTCCCTTAACCGTTGCAGGTTTTGATCGGGAAAAAGGAACTGTCAGAATAATATTTCAAGTTGTCGGAGCAACTACCGAAATACTTAACCATAAGGAAATAGGTGACTGCTTGCAGGATTTCGTTGGACCTTTGGGTGTTGCAACTCGTACCGATGGACTTAAAAGGGTATGCGTTGTCGGCGGTGGTGTCGGTTGTGCAATAGCATTACCGATAGTCGAAAAGTTACACAGTCAAGGTGCAGAGGTTACATCAATTATCGGCTTTAGAAATAAGGAATTGGTTATTTTAGAGGATGAGTTTAAAGTAGCCTCTGACCGTTGTTTTTTAGTTACCGATGACGGCAGCTACGGTAAAAAGGGTAATGTTTGTCATCCGCTAAATGAAATGCTAAATAACGGTGAAGTGTTTGACGAGGTTATCGCAATTGGCCCTGTAGTTATGATGAAGTTTGTTGTAGAAGCCGTTCGTCCGTTTGGTATACCCTGTACAGTTTCAATGAATCCGATTATGATTGACGGCACCGGTATGTGCGGCGGCTGCCGTTTGACCTT
>JAEIGA010004661.1_pt1 | contig 21172 bp, 18 predicted proteins | sample 9270691 | NCBI WGS metagenome assembly JAEIGA01 (sample SAMN17057246, study PRJNA624740) | gut metagenome | biome: biome; isolation source: fecal sample | host: Bos grunniens | place: China: Xizang | collected 2019 | reverse complement strand
GTCCTAAGAATTTTGTATTTAATTTGTTAACCCAATTTGGAGAATTCAAGATAGTTCCGTCTGTTAAATACATTCTTGATACAGCTTGATAAACCGCCATAAAGATTGGGAATTGTAAAAACATTGAGAAACATCCACCTAATCCCATTTTATACTTTTTATAAAGTTGCATTTGTTCCATTTGTTTTGCGCGTTCTGAATCAGGATCTTTACGATTTTGATATTTTGCTTCCAATTTTTGAAGTTCTGGTTGCATTAATTGCATTTTCAAACTCATATTATTAGTTGAGTTGTAGACTGGCATCATCAATGTTCTAATTAAAATTGTAACAATTAATAATCCAACAATGTAATAACCACCAAATAAACTTGAAATAGCTTGTAACAGCCATCCAATTGGGAATACTAAAACATTATTGAATAATGCTTTAAAGAAACCATCTTCTTTGAAACTAAATACTCTAATTGGTGACATTTGTGCTTTTAAAGTATTTATTGATAAGAAGTAGTTGCTTAATAGTTGGTAAACATTTGTTGTTTCAACAATATTTTTTGTATCAACTTCTTGTGTAATTGTTGTAGCATTATTGATATATTCAACATATAGTTGTTTTTCATTATCACATAAAACAACTTGGTGTCTTGCTAAATCTTCAGCAACATAAAAACTTACTAGTAAATTAACTGCTTTATTCTTAGATGCATTTAATTGTTTTTCATATATATATGTTTTGTATAATTCTATCTCTTCATCTGTTGCACCAAGATCATTTTTAATCATGTTTAAACATTTAACAAGTATATCATTTAAATTTTTGCCATCAAATTCATTCTTGACAACATTAGCAATTTCATTCTTTTTGTCTTCTTTTACTAAATCTTTAGAAACTTCAAATAGTCCGTTTTGAATTTCTGCTATTTGTGTTGCTTTAATTTGCGCTGCAGCTTCAGTATATGATAATGTTTTACTTCCTGAGCACCCTCCACAACCGCAAGATGTTAAAGTAACTAAAAGTAATAGTAAAGCAAAACAAAATCCGATTTTTTTATTTAAAAATTTCATTTCGTAATCCTTTCTATTAATTTAATAATTAATTTTTCTAAATTAATTTGTTTTTCTTGAAAATTGATATTTTTAACTTGTTCTTTTGTAACGATAACAGCATGGATATTATTTATTTGTTTTAAATAAGGTCTTATTGTTTCTCTAATTACTCTTTTGTTATAATTTCTGACAACTGCATTACCGATTTTTTTACCAGCAACTGTTGCAATTTTTAGATCTTTTGCTTTTTGATAATATATTGTATAATACTCTGAAGCAATCTTTTGTCTTTTTTTTACAATTAAACCTATTTTATCGCTATCTTTTAATCTATATTCTTTATTCATTTCTTTGCCTAAAAAAATAGACCACTCCTATCAGTAAATGACATAAGTGGTCCAAGTTTATTATACTGTTAATTCTGCGCGACCTTTTAAACGTCTGCGTGCTAGTACTTTGCGGCCTCCTACAGTTGCCATACGAGCGCGGAAACCGTGTGTTTTACTATGTTTACGTTTGTTAGGTTGGTATGTTCTTTTCATATCAGCACCTCCATTAAAACCATGCTAACTTATTATATTATTTTTTTTGTTTTTTGTCAAACTATTTATTAATTTTATTATCTAGTGATAATAAATTTTTCTTGAACTTGAATTGTTTCTCCTGTGTTTAACGTAACTGAAATCGATAAATATAATTCAGAAACTTCATAATTTATTCCAATATTGCTATTTCTTAAATATGTATTTGTTAAACTGTTTTTAACACTGTCTTTTATAAAGCTATTTCCTTTGTCTACTAATACACCAAAGTTTTCAGAAATTAAAATGTAGTCTGAAAAATAGTTTTCATTATCAGTTACATGATTCTTACCTTTAGCAAATAATGTAATCTTAGAATCAACAACATATTTACCTACTTCAGCAAACTTGTTTTCGTTTGCTGCTAAAGTAATTTCAAAATTATCATTTTTATTTGAAGATGTTTCTGTAGCTTGATCAAATAATGTATATTTTAATTTAATTGTTAAATAATCATTTAAAGATTTTGCATCAACAGTAAATTGGTTTTTATTTGTTAATGTTCCAGCATTTTCATATTTTTCAAATTTTTCAACTTCTGGGTTTGTTGGTACGAAATAATATTTTAAATGATTTCTAACTGTTTCTGAGTTAGATAATACAACATCATAATAAACATCCATGTACACGATTTTAGGTGTTGTATTTGTTTTTTTGTAAGAATTTGAAGATGAAACGAAACTATTTTGTTTATTTAATCCTGATGGAGAAGTTTTGAAGTATGAAGAATTAGTATTTGGTTGTCCTTTATATCCTGAACTTGCTTTTTTAGTTTCTTCATAATAAATTGTTGTTCCGTCTTGAGTTTCTGCAGAAACAAATAATTCAATATTTTTAACTTCTTTATCTGTTATTTGAATAATTTGTGTATAAATAGATGATTGAGAACTTTCTTTTCTAGTATCTAATTCATCTTCTTTTGGTTCAGTTCTTATCTCGATTACTTTTGTGTATAATTGTATATAATGATCTCTTGCTTTTGTTCCGTATCCTTTTGTTTCATCTTTAGCATTTCCAATATTAATTATAAATGCTGCAATCAAAAGTAGAACAAATGAATATATTAATACTAATAACATCTTAGTCGTAATATTTAATTTTTCTATTTTTTTCATGTTACACCTCTTTTTTCTTTATTATTTTATCATATTTGATTAATTTATGCAAATAAATAAAATTTCTTTTTTTTGCACTTATTAACTGTGGAAAACTTTGTGGATAACTTTCGTCTTTTTCCACATGTTAAAATGTGGAAAACTTTGACTATTTTTTTTTATTCTTTATTTATTTTATTTTTTTGTCATTTTGTGGTATTATAAGAATGATAGAAAGGGGTGTTTTTTTATATGGAGAATGCAAAGTTAATTTGGGAAAAAATAAAGAATTCTGTTAAAGAACAAAAAATAGTACCTAATCAAACTTTCGAACAACTTTTTGCCCCTGTTACTGAAGTTTACAAAGTAACTAGCACAAATGTTTTTTTAATTGTTAATAATCAGTTAGAGAAATTTAGATTAGGAAAACATTATTCTGACACAATTAACAAATTGTGGTATGAATATTCTGGCGAGAAAAAAATTATTAAATTCGTAGAAAAAAAAGAAATTGAAGTTGAAAAATCAAAAGCTAAAGAATTGCAACTTAATCAAGTTAGTTCTTCTGAAATCAATAAAAGTCAACGAAGATTACGTCCAGAATATACTTTTGAAAATTTTGTAACAGGAGAATCTAATAGATATGCTTGGATTACTGCTATGAAAGTAGCAGAATCACCTATTGTTACTATTAATCCGTTATATATTTTTGGTGATGTTGGACTTGGAAAAACACATTTAATGACCTCTATTGGACATTACATTTTAGACAAAGATCCAAATACTAATGTTGTTTTTACAACTTCTCAACAATTTGTTGAAGATTATTTTCAAGCAACTACTAAAAAAAGCTTGAATAGTTTAGAAGATTTTGCAAATTATTATCGGAATGCAGATGTTTTGTTAGTCGATGATATTCAACTTTTAGCTAACAAGAATTCAACACAAGAAGAATTTTTTAAGTTATTTGAATACTTATTTGAAAACAATAAACAAATTATTATTACTTCTGATCGTCGTGCTGATGAATTAGAAAATATTATGATGAGACTTAAATCACGCTTTAGTTGGGGAATACCTGTAGATATAGGAGCACCTAATTTTGAGCTTAGAAAAGCAATTTTACAACAAAAACTTGCTTTCTTATTATCTAACCCTGAAGATGTTTCTACTGAGGCAATTGATTATATTGCTGAAAAATTTACAGAAAATGTCAGAGTTCTAGAAGGAGCTTTACGACGATACATTAATTATTGCGTATCGTTTAATATTGAATTTTCATTGGAAAACGCTAAAATTTCCCTAGACTCTTTGATTGTTAAAGATACTTCTAACGCCGAAGAAGAAGATTCTATTAATGTTTCGAAAGTTAAGAAAATTGTTGCCAACTATTATGGCGTAACTATTGCGGACTTAGCTTCAACTACTAGAAAACACGAAATTTTATTTCCTCGACAAGTTGCTATTTATCTGATAAGAACTATTTATAATATACCTTTGCAAAAAATTGGTGACTTTTTTGGAGGCAAGGATCATACTACGATATCACATGGTTTTGATAAGATTAAAAAACAAGTTGAGTCCGATTGGACAGTTAAACAAGATGTGGATAATTTGAAAAAAATGTTAGATTAGTTTTGCTATATAATAAGGACAGAAAAATAATAAGTTTCAAAAAAGTTTTCCACTTTTCCACATTGCTAATAATAATAATTAAAATTAACTAATAATTAATAAATAAAAAAGGAGCTTTAAAGTAATGAGATTTAACATATCTAAACAAACTTTATTGCAAGTTCTAAACGATGTATCACATGGTCTTTCTTATAAAACTCCTATGCCTGTATTAACAGGTATTAAAATTGATGCATTTATGGATTCTTTAACGTTTACAACAAGTAATAGAGAAATTTCAGTTCAAGTTAAATTAGAAAAAAATGATTCATTTGAAATCGAAGAAGATGGAACTTGTGTAGTTCCAGGTAAATATTTTTTGGAAATAGCCAAAAAGATTGAAGAAGAAAAAATTAATTTTGTTCTTTTTGAAGAAAGCACAATAAAGATAACAACAGATAAAACAGACTTTACATTAGTCGCTCTTGATAAAGATGCGTTCCCTTTAATTAGTTTTAATAAAATTGGTGAGCCAATAGTTATTAAAGGAAATGTACTAAAAAAAGCGATCAAGCAAACAAATTTTGCAGCCGGTGTTTCTGAAGCAAGAATGATCCTTACCGGAGTTTGCTTCGAAATTAATAATTCAGATTTAAATATTATAGCAACAGATAGTTATAGATTAGCTAAAAAACACATAGTTTTAGATAAAGAATATAATCACACAAAAATAAATATCCCCAATAAGGCTCTAGAAGAATTAGAAAAGATCCTTACAGATTCAGAAGAACCACTAGAAATTTACTTAATAAGTAACAAAGCTTTAGTATATTATAAAGGAATTTCTTTCATAACTCGTCTTATAGAAGGTAATTTTCCAGACACTTCTGCCTTATTTCCTAAGGATGAATTAACGAAATTAAGCTTCAAAAAAAGCGAATTATTATCTACTGTAGACCGTGTCGCATTATTTACAAATATGGACAGTTCTAATATAGTAAAGGTCATGATTAAGGCTAATAAAGCAGTTCAAATAGCTTCAAGTAATAATGAAATTGGTCGTGTAATTGAAGAAATTATACCTGAAAACATACCAAATATTAATAATTTTCAAACTGCGTTTAGCGCAAAGTATTTCATAGAAGCATTAAAGTCTTTCGAAGGTAATTCGATTGAAATAAGATTTACAGGCGAAATCAAACCGTTTGTAATCACTAGTAGTAAAGAAGATGGGCTTATTCAATTGATTTTACCGGTTAGAATATTCTAAATTCCAAATTCAACATAAAAAAAAAGAGTTTCGTAAAAGAAACTCTTTTTTTATTTAAAATTCATCCAAAAATGATCAAATTAGTCTAAATTCATCCCGTCAAAGACCTTTTTAAGCTCTTTTGCGACCTCATCACGGTTCTTTTGATGGAATTTAGAAGGCATTTCTGCCTTATCGAACACACTAATACCTTCAGCTTGTAGATTACGGATAATTGACTTATCGCTGATAGGTGTAGTGATTTGGGCATCTGGAGTATAAGCTGAAGCTTGTTTTTTTAGCTCTTTTAAAGCTTTGTTTGGAGCTATCTTAATTGGGTGGTAACCAGTAGGTAAAATGTACTTAATTTTCTTTAAATCTATGTCTGTATCAACAAAATATTGAATTGTATTCAAATAACCATCTAAACCTAAAGTATCTAGCCCTATTATAAGCAGTATTTTATCACTTAAGTCTAATAGAACTTCACTCAAACGACTACTAGAAGGTGGAAAATCAACAAAAATATAGTCAAAAAAGTTAGTAAAATCCTTAATAATATCAATAATTTTGCGTTCTTCGCTTCTTTTAATCGTTAAAGTGAAAGAAAGTCTGTCTGTATTTAAGGTTTTAATGATATACATATTGTCTCTTGCTTCACAAACGATGTCAGAAGCCTCACAAGACCCTGTTAAGTAGTTCTCGAAGAAGTTTTCAGTAGATGATGTGATAAAATCACCAACACCGAATAATTTGAAAATACTGTTTTGATCATCGGCGCTGATTATAAGCACTTTCTTATCTTGTTGTGCATAGTAGTGTGCTAGGTAGCCAAGAAGTGTAGTTTTACCTACGCCACCTTTTTTACAGTATGTTGATATAATTGCCATAATTATAATACTCCTTCTCTCTTTAATTTTTCTCTACATGCATCTTCAATGAACGATGCAAACAATAAACCACGTTGTGCACAAATTATTTTGATGTTTCGACGTAGATCTTTATCCATTGTTGAAGTGTATTTAACTCTACTGTTATCTAAAACAGGTTCATAAATTTGCTTAGGAGCTTGTTTTTGAACTGGTCTAACAGTTTGTTGTGGTCTTTTTTGTTCGATAACAGGTTCTGGTTCGTCAAAAAATTGTTCTAAAGTGTCCAATTCTTCATTTTGTGGTTCTAATTGCTCATTTTTTTGTTGTGTTTGGTTAATTTGTTTTGCAAAAGGGTTGTTTCTCTTTTGTAATGGGTTCATAATATTGCCTCCTTTAAATTTTACAACGACATTATAACATAATAGTTATAGATATTCAAGTAATTTGCAATATTTATTTTTTTATGGCTGTATGTATATAAATAAAAAATCAAGTTTTTTTGAAAATAGCGAAAAAAGCATAAAAACCTTTCAAAAAAGAAAAAAACGCAAAAATGGATTTCAAAAACACAATCAAAATCAAAAATACCCCCAAAAATCTTTCAAATTTGGAATTTTTAAAAAAAATGTTAAAACTTATTCGGATTTTTGTTAAAAAATTCAAAAATGATGTGTTTTTTAAGGTCGATTGAAAAACAAAAAATAATCATTGAAAAACATGAAAAAAACAAAAAATGATCACCAACCATAAAACCATATTTATTTATGTGTTTCGCCATAACACAAGTTGTAAAAAGATAAAAACTTTTAATTTAAAAATATAACATCGTAACAAAAGTTTTAACATCAAAATTTTTACTCAAAATAAAACCTTTAAATTAAAAACAAAACGACAAAAATATTTTAAATTAAAAGCGTTTTAGTGACAAAACATTTTAATTTAAAACGAATTGAAGACACCAAAGGTTTTAATTTAAAATAATGTAACAGCAAACCACTTGTAAAAATACCTTTAAAATAAAAATAAAATAACAAGATAAAGTTTTAAAATAAAAGTGTTTTGTTAAATACAAAAATAAAAAAATATTTTAATTTAAAACAAACAAAGCAATGCGAGTAAATAAAAAACTTTTAAATTAAAACATTTGCTATATTTTTTAAAATGACAAAACAAAAAACAAACAATAAAACAATATAACTTTATAGGAATATTTACACACAAGAATATATCAATACAAAAGGTTTTATGTAAAATAATATATATTTAAATATGTAAAAACATACAAATAAATAAAAAAATAATTATTGATTTATGTCTATATGTAAAATAATAAAAAAATAATTATTCTTTTATGTAATAACATAGAAAAATATTTATTTTTTTATGGTTTGCAATACGTATGAAATATTTTGGAATTAAAACAAAATAAAAAAACTGACAAAATGCTATAAAAAACAAAAAACATATGTGATTGTGACAAATAAAAATAAGGTATTTTTCTAAAAAATATATAATATATATAATATAAGGAATATACATAAATACATATAAAACACCATAACATGTTAGGGTCAAAAAGATAGTTTGTCATTTTTTTAATAGGAAAAATTCGTATAACAAAGTTTTTTAGATAAATACCGTTTTACTTGGTAAAAAGCCGTAAAAAAAGCTGTTTTAAAGCGGTAAAAAAAATAAGATTAAAATAGTTGAAAAAAGCATGCTTTTGTGGTATAATATAATAAAGTAAAAGAGGTGACGACATGGAGAGTGTTTTTATTAAAACTGACTATATAACACTAGGTCAATTTTTGAAATTTACAGGCAGTATCACTAACGGTAGCGAAGCTAAAACAGCTGTTCTTGTGTTAAAAATATCGATCAATGGGGTATCTGAAACAAGAAGAGGACGAAAAATTTACCCTGGTGATGTTGTAAAAATAGAAAAAAAGAGTTATGTGATAGTTTTGTCAAATGAAAATAAGTAAAATAGAGTTGTTTAATTATAGAAAATACATAAAAAGAACTATAGAGTTCGGGCCTAACGTTAATTTGATATATGGAGAGAACGCAACAGGTAAAAGTACTATTCTTGAAGCTGTACAATATGCGATTATGCTTAGATCTACCAAAACACGTGATGATTCTGAAATGATCGCATTTAACAAGTCGGAATCGATAATAAAAGCATCCTTTGAGGACCAAAAAGTCAAAAAAAACGTAAATGTTTTAATTTCAAAGTATTTTAAAAAAATGAACTGTGATGGCGTTGATGTTAAAAAAGCGAGTGATTTTATTGGTTTTGCCGATGTGGTTGCGTTTGGAACAGAAGATGTATTTGCAGTTTCGGGAGCTCCGTCAGAAAGAAGAAAAATGTTGGATATGTTTTGTAGTCAATATGATTACGAATATATGGTCGTCTTGAAAAAATATAAAAACCTATTAAAAGAAAGAAATTCAATGTTGAAAGAACTTGATTTTCAAAATAAACATAATAATATATTGCTGGATATATTAGATGAAAAGATGTATGAACAAGCTGTAATACTAATTGAAAAAAGAAAAAACATACTTACAGCTTTAAATTCTATAATGAAAAAAACGCATTTTCATTTATCGGAAAAAAGTGAAAAATGTGAGTTAATGTATCGGATTAATGCAAAAGAGTTAGAACTGCATAATGTTTTTAAAACAAATAAAAATAAAGATATAGTACTAAAAACTACAACTTTGGGACCTCATCGTGATGATTTTTTGTTTTATATAAATGATAATGATTTGTCAAAATTCGGTTCTCAAGGTCAAAAAAAGACTGCAATGTTAAGTTTTAAAATGGCGTGTTTTTGTTTGTTAGAATTAAAAAAACAAAGAAAACCAATAATTTTATTGGATGATGTATTTGGGGAATTAGACTCAAATCGACAAAATAATTTATTAAAATTTATAAAAAACGATACGCAAGTACTTATTACAACTCCGACTTTGTCGGAACTTAACGAAGAAATAATAAAAAATGCACATATAATTTATTTAGAAAAGGAGGAAATGTAGATGAATTCAAACATAGAATCTTATAATTCAAGTAGTATACAAGTTTTAGAAGGATTAGATGCTGTAAGAAAAAGACCAGGTATGTACATTGGATCTACAGGACCAAGAGGCCTACATCATTTGGTGTGGGAAATAGTAGATAATGCTGTTGATGAAGCCATGGCAGGATATTGCAACGAGATTAATGTCGAGATTTTTGGGGATAACTTTATCAAAGTTGTGGATAACGGAAGAGGAATGCCTACAGATATACACCCTAAGACACTTGTCTCAACAATTGAAACGATATTTACTGTCTTGCATGCGGGTGGAAAATTTGATAGCAATAGTTATAAAGTATCTGGTGGTTTGCATGGTGTTGGAGCATCTGTAGTAAATGCATTAAGTGATTGGTTAGAAGTTTTTGTTGAAAGAGACGGTAAAAAATACTTCCAAAGATTTGAACGAGGAAAATCTATGGAGCCATTAAAAATAATAGGGACTTCCGATAGAAGAGGAAGTACAGTTGTGTTTAAACCTGACGCTACGATTTTTAGAGATACGGTTGTATTTGAATACGAAACGTTGAGACATAGATTACAACAATTAGCGTTTTTAAATAAGGGTTTGAAAATTACAATAAGTGACAACCGAGACGAAAAACAACCTAAAACCGCTTCATATCAATATGATGGTGGGATTATCGAGTACATCAAGTTTTTAAACAAAGGAAAAACATTGTTGCATAATGATGTTGTTTATATAGAAGAAATGGTTGATGGGGTGCAACTTGAAATAGCTTTTCAATATTCGGAAGAATATTCATCTAATTTATATTCCTTCGTAAACAATATTCACACTCCTGAGGGCGGAACGCATGAAGAAGGTTTTAGAACAAGTTTAACTAGAATATTAAACAACTATGCAAAGGCTAATAATTTACTAAAAAAAGAAGAAGGTTTATCAGGAGACGATGTAAGAGAAGGATTAACTGCTATTGTTTCATGCCAAATTAGTGAACCACAATTTGAGGGACAAACAAAGACTAAGTTAGGTAATACTGAAGTGCGACGCATTACTTCTCAAATAATGACGGATCAATTTGATGCTTATTTAAAAGAAAACCCTTCTGTTGCTAAAACAATATTAGAAAAAACCTTGTTGGCGTTAAGAGCGCGTATCGCAGCTAAAAAAGCAAGAGAAGCCACAAGAAGAAAAAGCCCTCTTGATTCGTTGGGCTTTGCATCTAAACTTGCGGATTGTCGTAGTAAGGATCCTAATATTTCTGAAATGTACATAGTCGAAGGGGATTCTGCCGGAGGTTCTGCAAAACAAGGTAGAAATAGTTTGTTCCAAGCAATCCTTCCTTTAAGAGGTAAAGTTTTAAATGTGGAAAAAGCAAGAGAAGATAGAATATTAAGTAATAAAGAAATAATTTCTATTATTCAAGCCATCGGTACAGGTATTAAAGATGAATTTGATATATCACACGCAAGATATCACAAAGTTGTAATTATGACCGATGCCGATGTCGATGGAGCTCACATTACAACGTTATTATTGACTTTTTTCTACAGATATATGAAACCTTTAATTGAACATGGATATGTTTATATAGCTATGCCGCCATTGTTTAAAATTTCGCAAAATAAACGTGTAGAATACGCATATAGTGATGAAGAGTTAGAAGAAAAATTAAAAAAATATAATGGTAAACCAAATATTCAAAGATATAAAGGGTTAGGTGAAATGAACGCAGAACAACTTTGGGAAACAACAATGGATCCTGAAGTTCGTACTTTGATAAGAGTAACAATAGAAGATTCTATTGAAGCTGACAGAATTTTTAGTACTCTAATGGGAGATGATGTAGAACCTAGAAGAGAATTTATTGAAGAAAATGCTGTGTTTGTTAAAAATCTTGACATTTAGGTGGTTATATGGAAAATGAAAAAGATATAAACCAAGAACAAGAAGAACAATTAGATGTTCTTCCAAAGGGAGTTTTAGAAGTAGATTTAAATCATGAAATGAAAGATTCCTTCTTAAGCTATGCAATGAGTGTAATTGTTTCTCGTGCGTTACCGGATGTTAGGGATGGTATGAAGCCTGTTCACAGAAGAATACTATACGCAATGCATCAATTAGGTAACTATAGTGATCGACCACACAAAAAATCAGCACGTATCGTTGGTGATGTTATTGGTAAATATCATCCACATGGAGATACAGCTGTTTATGAAGCAATGGTAAGGATGGCCCAAAATTTCAGTTATCGTTATCCATTGGTTGATGGACATGGTAATTTTGGTTCAGTAGATGGCGATGGCGCTGCTGCAATGCGTTATACAGAAGCAAGAATGTCTAAGCTTGCAGGGGAACTATTAAGAGATTTAGATAAAAATACTGTTGATTTTGTTGATAACTATGATGGTAGTGAACAAGAACCTGCTGTTATTCCGTGTCGTTATCCAAACTTATTAGTTAATGGTACGTCTGGTATCGCCGTAGGTATGGCAACAAATATTCCGCCACATAACCTTGGTGAAACAATTAATGCGATAATGGCTTTAATTAATAACCCACAAATTACTGTGGATGAATTGTTAAATTATATAAGCGCTCCAGATTTCCCTACTGGTGGTATTATTATGGGCACACAACAAGTAAAAAAAGCCTACTTGACTGGTATGGGAACTGTAACTGTACGAGCAAAAACTGAAATAGTTCAATTAAAAAACAATAAACAAGAAATAATTATTAAAGAAATACCATATCAAGTTAATAAAACACGCCTAATTGAAAGAATTGCCGAAATAGCAAACAACAAAATTATAGAAGGTGTTACAGATTTAAGAGATGAATCTTCTAGAAAAGGCATTAAAGTAGTAATAGAACTTAAAAAAGATGCTAATGCTAAAGTAATTTTAAATAATTTATTTAAACATACACAAATGCAAACTACTTATGGTATTAATATGCTTGCACTTGATAAAGGTCAACCAAGGGTATTCAATTTAAAAGAAATGTTAAATTGTTACTTAGAGCATCAAGTAGAAGTTATTACAAGAAGAACACAATATGATTTGGCAAAAGCAAAAGCTAGATTACATATTGTTGAGGGTTTATTAATTGCTTTAGCCTCAATTGATGAAGTAATTGCAATTATTAAATCATCAGAAACACCAGATGTTGCAGTAAATAAATTAACTGAAAAGTTTTTGCTAACAGAAATTCAAGCAAAAGCAATTCTAGATATGCGTCTTCAAACACTTACAGGATTACAAGTTAATAAATTAGAAGAAGAAAAAATTAAATTAACAGATCTTGTAAATGATTTAGAAGATATTCTTGCTAATCATTCAAGAAAAATGCAAATTATTGTTAATGAATTACAAGAGATTAAAGATAAATATGGCGATGAACGTCGTAGTGAGATTGACATGAGTAGCGAAACAGAAGTTAACGATGAAGATTTAATATCTGTTGAAGATGTAATTGTTACAATTACAAACAAAGGATATATTAAACGCATGAATGTTGATACATATCGAGCACAACGTCGTGGTGGTAAAGGTATAACAGGAACAAAAATGCAAGGAGATGACTTTGTAGAAAGATTATTATTTACTTCAAGTCATGATCATTTGTTATTCTTTACTAATTTTGGTAAAGTTTATATTATGAAAGCATTCCAAATTCCTGCTGCAAGCAGAATATCAAAAGGATTACCACTAGTTAATTTATTGCCATTTGAGGAAAATGAAAAATTAGCTGCTGTAATTAATTGCCAATCTGTTGAACAAGGCGGATATTTATTATTTGCAACTAAAAATGGTATTATCAAAAAAACAGAATTAATTCAATACAAAAACATTAGAAGTACAGGAATCCGTGCAATTAATTTAAATGAAGATGATGAATTAATGGAAGTTGCTTTAACTGATGGAACAAAAGAGATAATTTTAGGAGCATCAAATGGTAAAGCTTTTAGATTTAATGAATCATTAGTACGTTCTTCAAAACGTGCGGCAACAGGTGTTAGTGGTATTAAAGTGGCTGAAGGTGAAAAATTAATCGGAATGTGTGTTTCGAATAATGAAAATGATAGTATAATGATTATTACTTCTAACGGATATGGAAAACGTACATCTGTAGAATCGTTTAAATCTAAAGGCCGTAACGGTAAAGGTGTTAAATTTATGAATCTTACTGGAAAAAATGGCATTCCTGTAAGTTTAAAACTTGTGTCTGGTGATGATGACTTAATTGTTATTACAGACAAAGGTATGATTGTAAGAACACATCTTGATCAAATATTAACAATTGGTAGAGATACACAAGGTGTTAAAGTTGTTTCTTTATATGATTCTCATATGGTTGCTTCTATTGCAATTGTTCCAAGAGGCGACGATGAAGAAGAACAAAATGAAGAAATCGATAACATTGCTTTTGAAGAAGAAATAGAGAATGAGCCAAAAATCAATTTTATCCAAGAAGACTTGGAAGAATCTGAAGAAGAAATAGAATCTGAAGAAAGCGAAGAAGATATTTAAAATAAGTGGAGTTTATACTCCACTTATTTTGCATAAAATTTGACTTTTAGAATACAATAATATATAATGATTAAGTAAAACCAATGAAGAGGAATAGTAACTAAAAAGGATTTTTCAGAGAGATAGTGTAAGGTGCGAACTATTAATGATGTTTTAGTGAATCTACCTCTGAGGTGACTTTGAAAAAAGCTCCGGCTGTAGACCGTAATCTACTATAAAAGTGAGAGGTAACTCTAATGAGGGTGGCACCGCGGACTAAAAAAGTTCGTCCCTGTTGAATTTCAACAGGGATTTTTTTATATTCAAAAAGGAGAAACATTATGTTAGATATTAAATTTTTAAGAACAAATCCAGAAATCGTTAAAGAAAATATTAAGAAAAAATTTCAAGATGCTAAATTACCATTAGTTGACGAAGCTATTGAACTTGATGTTAAAATTAGAGATGTAAAACAAGAAGGTGATATCCTTCGTGCAAAAAGAAATAGCGCAAGTGGTGAAATTGGAAAGTTGATGCGAGAAAAACGTCAAGAAGAAGCAATGAAAATCAAACAAGAAGTAGTTGAAATTAATGAAAAACTAGTTTCTTTAGAAAAAGAAGAAGCTGAACTTTCTGCTAAACTTAAAAAGATTATGATGACTATTCCAAATATTATTGATTCAACTGTTCCGATTGGTAAAGATGATAGTGAAAACGTTGAAGTGCAAAGATATTTAGAACCTAAAGTTCCAAATTTTGAAATTCCTTATCATTTAGATATTATTGAAAAAGTTAATGGTATTGACCTTGATGGTGCAAGAAAGGTATCAGGTAATGGTTTTTATTATTTGATGGGAAATATTGCAAGACTTCATTCAGCAGTTTTATCATATGCAAGAGACTTTATGATTAATAAAGGTTTTACATATTGTATTCCACCTTTTATGATTAGAAGTGATGTTGTAACAGGAGTTATGAGTTTTGCTGAAATGGATGCAATGATGTACAAAATTGAAGGTGAAGATTTATATTTAATTGGTACTAGTGAACATTCAATGATTGGTAAATTTATTGATACAATTAATGATAAGGCTAAATTACCTTATACATTAACTAGTTATTCACCATGTTTCAGAAAAGAAAAAGGCGCACACGGTATTGAAGAAAGAGGTGTGTATCGTATTCACCAATTTGAAAAACAAGAAATGATTGTTGTATGTGAACCAGAACAATCAAAAGAATGGTTTGAAAAATTATATCAATACACAGTTGAATTATTTGTAAGTATGGAAATTCCTGTGAGAACACTTGAGTGTTGTAGCGGTGACTTAGCTGATTTAAAAGTTAAGAGTATCGATGTAGAAGCTTGGAGTCCAAGACAAAAGAAATATTTTGAAGTTGGTAGTTGTTCTAACTTAGGTGATGCACAAGCTAGACGTCTTGGCATTAGAATTAAAGGAGAAAATGGCAACTATTTTGCTCATACATTAAATAACACTGTGGTAGCACCTCCAAGAATGCTTATTGCACTTCTTGAAAACCATTTACAAGAAGATGGATCAATTAAAGTTCCAGAAGTTTTAAGACCATACATGGGTGGTTTAGAATATATCAAATAATAAAAAAGTTCCTTTTGATAAAAAAGGAACTCTTAATTATATTAGTATAATTATAATGTAATTTGCTTATGAAGCTTAGCTAATTCTTCAAAATTTGGCTCGTGTGGTGATTCTTTAAAATAACATTCATCATTGCCATATCTAGGAATGATATGAATATGGTAATGTTCAACGACTTGACCTGCTAAAGAACCATTGTTATTTAAAAGATTAACATTTTCAATTTGAAGTTTATCTTTTAAAATTTGAACTGTTTTTAAAACAGCATCAAATACTTCTTTTCCAGTTTCACTATCTAATTCAAAAACATTATTTACATGTTGTTTTGGAATAACCAATGTATGACCTACAGTATTTTGAGAAATATCTAAAAATGCTAAAGCGTGTTCTGATTCATATATTTTAAAACTTGGGATTTCACCATTTACAATTTTGCAAAAAACGCACATATATATTACCTCCAATTAGTTTTATTATAACAAAAATTAAAATTAAATAAAACTAATTAAGTAAGGTTATATTATGCAAATGGATATTCGTATTCAATATCTGAATCAAACGCAACATAAGATAAATAAATAGTTAATAATAAATATGTAATTCCGGTTTGTGAATCTTTTAAAATGATGTGGTCTTTACCTGCAGCGGTAATCTCACCTTTAAACACCTTGGAACCCCATTGACTGTTTTCGAAATTCATATATACAGTTGCTGTTTTTCCGCGGTTCAATCTTAATATATTCTCCACATAAGATTGTTCAAAGGGGATGTTATTGTTAGGTGGATACATTAAATTTGGACTTTGAAAATAATTTGGACTTTGTGCAAAACATGGTTGATTAAAACCATAGGGATATTGATAATTAATTGTCATAATACTCCTTTCTAATAGCAATTTTCACTTTCGACTGGGGTGTAAAAACAATGAGACTTATATTTTCCGGTATTCCATGCGCCCCACCACGAAGGTTCACAACCAGAAGATGTACTATAAAACCATAAAGCACGACTTGCGGGATGGAATCTTTCACCGTTAATGGCTCTTTTTGCTAGTTTGATGTCAACACTTCTTGCTGCTTGATAAAAATACGAATTAAGTGTTGCTTCAAAACCACCGGGACGTTGAAAAACCATTTGCCGGATTGTTCTGATATTTGTAAAATCTAAACAGTTTGCTAAAACGCGATTTATTCCAACGTTACCAACCATTAACATGCCTAGTTCTCCTTCGCCTTCAGCTTCTGCTCTCATAAGTCTTGCAAGTAATTTTGTTTCTTCGTTGTTATATTTAACAACAGCCATATTATCACCTCAGGTAATAATATATATGTGGTGATAGTTTAAAATATGAATTTTGGAGGATAAAAAAATGGAATGCGATAAAAATTGTAGCACGTGTCAATCAACATGTGGAAAAGTTTGTCCTATATGTGGTTCTACTGCTATTGGTGTTGAGACTGCTACAGTATTAAATTTAACAGATACAGAGATTAAAATAGATGATCGTTTTTATTTATGCTTAAATGGTGGTTGCCACGTTGCATATTTTAATGATGCCGGTGTTTTAATTGAGAAAACGGAAGTAAAAGTTCCGATTTGGTTTAAAAGTAATTTTTTCGAATATATTGTATGTTATTGTAGAAATATATATTTAAAAGATATTATCAAAGCTGTATTCACTTTAGAAAATCCAACAAAAGAAGATATAATTAAATTTTTGAGAAAAGAACATATAGAAAGTAATTGTATTGCAAATAATCCAACAAGTAAAAGTTGTGATCTTTTATTTGAAAATGCAATAGAATACGCTAAAGAACTAAAACTAAAACAAAATGAACAGAAAGATAGACAATAATTTGTCTTGTAAATATATATATGATTTTATTAGATGGAAAAAAAGTCTCTCAAGACATAAAAGATAGTTTAAAACAAGATGTATCTGAAATTGTTGCTCAAAATAAAAGAGCGCCACATTTGTCAATAGTATTAGTTGGCAATGTTATGGCTAGTCAAATATATGTAAAAAATAAAATAAAAGCATGTGAATATACAGGTATTAAAGCAACTTTGATAAAAAAAGAAGAAACTATAACAACAGAAGAATTACTTTTATTAGTTGATGAATTAAATAATGATTCAGATGTTGATGGTATTATTGTTCAACTTCCGCTGCCTAAACATATAGACGAACAATTAATTATTAACAAAATTAGTTATTTGAAAGATGTTGATGGTTTTGGAATAGAAAACAAAGGTCGCTTGTTTAGTGGGTTAAACTGCTTTAAAAGTGCGACGCCTTATGGAATTATTAAATTATTAGAAGCATATAACTTAGATATAACAGGAATGAACGCAGTTGTTGTTGGTAGAAGTAATATTGTTGGTAAACCAATGAGTATGATGTTACTAGATAAAAACGCAACAGTAACTATTTGTCATTCTAAAACAAGAGATTTAAAAAATGTTACAAATAAAGCAGATTTGTTAGTTGTAGCAATAGGTAAAACAAAATTTATTACTGAAGATATGGTAAAAGATGGTGCGATTGTTATTGATGTTGGAATGAATAGAGACGAGCATGGATTATGTGGTGATGTAGATTTTGAAAGTGTTTCTCAAAAAGCATCATATATTACACCAGTTCCAGGCGGAGTTGGTCCACTAACTATTGCAATGTTATTAACAAATACACTGCTCGCATATAAAAGAAAATAGAAAGAAGGGTTAATATGGTTATTGTAGGACTTGGTAATCCAGGATTAAAATATGAACAAACAAGACATAATGTAGGATTTATGTTTGTAGATAGACTTGCAGAAAACTTTAAAGCTACTTTTGTTTTAGACAAACAAAAAGAAGCGTATATTGCTGAAATATATATAGATGGTAAAAAACACTTATTAGTAAAACCTGTTACATATATGAATAATTCAGGTAATGCTGTTAATAAAATATTAAATTATTGGAATATTGATCCAAGCGAATTAATTGTTGTTTACGATGATATGGATTTAGAAGTTGGTAAAATAAGAATTCGTAAATTTGGATCTGCTGGTGGGCATAATGGAATGAAATCAATTATAGCTCATATTCAAACACAAGATTTTAAAAGAATTAGAATTGGTATTGGTAGATCATTTGATAATATAGAACATGTACTTGGTAAATTTAAACCAAGTGAAAGACCATTAATTGAAGAAGCGATATCTATGGCGCCAACTTTGATGTTTGATTATTTGGCAAAAGGTATTGACTTTTTAATGAATCGGTATAACTAATGTTTGATATTGTAAAATATTTTAATAGTCAACAAAAATATGACAAGATAATTAACCAAATATTAAATTCTAAAAACGCATATATATATAATTCTGCAAATACAATTCAAAAGTTGTTAACTTTCAAGTTATTTAGTCAAACAAATAAAACAATTGTTGTAGTATATCCAAATATTTTTGAAGCAAGTAAGGCCTACGAAGACTACTTGGAATTAACCGAAGCTGATCAAATCAGCTTTTTTCCTGTTGAGGAATTGGTTGCGAGTGAGCTTATTGCATCTAGTAATACATATCGTCTTGAAAGAATTAAAACTATTTTTAAAATAATAAATAATATTCCTCAAATTATTGTTACGTCTGTTGAAGGAATAACTAGAAATGTTTTAAATAAAGAAAAGTTAAAGAAATCTATATTAAAAATAAAAAAACAAGATATATATAATAGAGATACATTATTAAAAGATTTAATTATCAGAGGATATCAAAAAGTTACAATTGTTGAAAATCCTGGGACTTATAGTGTGAGAGGTAGTGTTGTAGATATATATCCTATTAATATAGATAATCCAGTACGTATTGAATTTTTTGATAATGAAATTGATAATATTAAAGTTTTTAATGTAACAACTCAAAGAAGTATTGAAAAATTAAATGAGGTACATATATATCCTTTTTATGATATCGTTTATAACGATGAAGAAATACCAGCTATTAAAGAAAGAATATTAAATACACAATTATATAATGATAAAACAATCGGAGTTATTAATAATATAGAACAACATTATCAATTGGATCAATTATATTTGTATCTTCCATACATTGATCCAACGTATCAAACATTTACTGATTTAATTGATGATAAGATAATTGTTGTATCAAACTATTTAAAAGCAAAAGATAAAGAAGAAATAAACTATAATGAATTATATGAATATATTTCTAACACCAAATTTGTGCCAAATATGGAATTTTTCAAAACACTTAAGCAAATACTCGCAATAAGTGATAAAAATCTATTTTTCGAAAGTTTTGGGGTTGAAAATAAAGAATTAAACTATGATGTATCAATAGATTTACAAACATCAAATAATGTGGAGTTTAATAACTATTTATCTAGCATGATAAAAGAATTCAAATTAAATACTAATAAAACATATATAGTCACACATTATGATGATACAAAACTAAAATTAATTAAAGATTTGTTAGATAGCGAACAAATTAAATATAACTTAAATGATTCTGTTGGGCATAATAAAATTAATCTTGTAACTTCTAATAATGCGTTAGGTTATGTTGATTATGAATTGAATATTGAAATAATTACACCAAAACAATTTGCAGCTAACAAAATATATAAAAAATCTAAATATACACAAGAACAAAACAAAACTATTCAGATATATAACAAAGAAGAATTATCAATTGGTGATTATGTAGTACATCAAGACTATGGTATTGGTCAATATAAAGGAATAAAAACAATTGATAACAAAAAAAGTAAAAATGATTATTTAATGATTGAGTATGCTGAAGATGGAAAATTATATGTACCAGTAGAAAAAGTATATGTATTACAAAAATATTTAGGCAGTTTTGATAAGGTACCGAAATTAACAAAATTAAATACTAAAGAATGGGAAAAGAAAAAGGCAAAGGTTAAAGAAAAACTTATTGCTATAGCAAAAGATTTAATTAGAACACAAGCCAAAAGAGAAAGTTTAAAAGGTTATATATATAAAAAAGATTCTGATGAACAACTTATGTTTGAAAATGATTTTGATTATATCGAAACAGTTGATCAAATTAAAGCAATTGAAGATGTAAAAAGAGATATGGAATCTGAAAGACCGGTTGATAGACTTATTTGCGGGGATGTAGGGTTTGGTAAGACGGAAGTTGCCATGCGTGCGGCATTTAAGGCAGTTGATAATGGAAAACAAGTTGCGGTTCTTGCTCCAACAACAGTATTAACTAGACAACACTATCATTCTTTTAAAGAAAGATTTGAAAAATATGGAATGAGAGTAGAACTTTTAAACCGTTTTGTAGAAGCAAAAGATGTAAAGAAAGTTCTAGATGGTCTAGAAAGAGGTTATGTAGATATAGTTATTGGAACACATAGATTGCTTTCTAATGATATATATTTCAAAAATCTAGGAATGCTTATAATTGATGAAGAACAAAGATTTGGTGTATTGCACAAAGAAAAAATAAAACAATTAAAAGCTAATGTCGATGTTTTATCACTTTCT
>JAEIGA010004660.1_pt1 | contig 21172 bp, 17 predicted proteins | sample 9270691 | NCBI WGS metagenome assembly JAEIGA01 (sample SAMN17057246, study PRJNA624740) | gut metagenome | biome: biome; isolation source: fecal sample | host: Bos grunniens | place: China: Xizang | collected 2019 | reverse complement strand
CAAGCAGCTGCTGATGGAGACCTGCGAAAAGACGGCCCGGCGGCTGCAAAAAGCCATTGAAGGCCGGGGCTTTACCATGGACCAGATGGCAGCGCTTGCAGCTGAAAACCGGGTGATCACCACAGACGACGACGCCCTGGCGGCCCTGACCCTGCAGATCGCGGACAAGGAAAAGGCTCTTGCAGGCGCCAGGGAAGACCTGGAAAAGAATCAGGCCAGGATGTATGAACTCAGCGGTAGCGTTTCCCAGGCCATGCGGGCTGCCCAGTCCAGGTTCGGCGAGCTGAAGGCTGTGGACCTTAAGTCCAGGGATCCGGAGGAATATATCCGGCAGATGAGCACCGTGCTCGACCAGACCAGGTCTCAGGCAAAAGCTGCGGACGAAAAGGCAGACCGTCTGACGCGGGAATGCTGGCAGCTGGAAAACATGCAGAAGGAACTTGAGCGGATGCTGAAGGTCTACCAGGTCAGCCTGGATGAAAAGACGGATATCTATGATCTTCAGACAGATCTCAAAGGGCTGGCAGACGACCTGCCCAAACAGGCAGACCGGCTGCGGCAGATGCAGCTGCGGTGCAGGGAGGATTTTGAACGTGACCGTATGAAGGCCGCAGACGATCTTGACGCACTGGGGGCAGACGGCCTGGCCAGGTCCCTTCGCAGCGAGGTGGCTTTCCCGGAGGATCTTTCCGGCGCCGAGGACCTGATCGCCAATATCGACGAGACCATCCACCTGATCGCCCTTGAAAAGCAGCATGCCGAAAGCGGCGTCAGCCAGCTCCTGGAGATCAAGAAGCATTTTGAAGACCAGTGCCTGCAGATCTGTCTCAACATACGGACGGAGCTTGACAAGCTGCCGAAGATGTCGGTGATCAGCATGGACAATGAGAAGATCCAGATGGTGGGCCTGCGTATTCCGTATATCAACGAAAACCTTTACGCCCAGCGGATGTCGGATTATATTGAAAACATCGTCAAGGCAGCGGACAAGCTTTCCGGCAAGGAAGAGCAGATGACGCTGATCAGACGCCAGCTGTCCTGGAAACGGCTGTTTTCCGTGATCGTGACGGATATGAACGCCATCCGGATGACCCTTTACAAACGGGAACGGGTACGCGAGCAAAGTCGTTATCTCAAATATGAGGAAGCGGTAGGCAGTACGGGCCAGTCCCAGGGCATCTATATCCAGTTCCTGATCGCAGTGATCCACTACATTTCCAGCATTCATGCAGGGGCAGTGCGGGGACAGCTGAAGAAAACGATCTTTATCGACAACCCCTTTGGCGCAGCCAGAGATATTTATATCTGGGAACCGATCTTTAAACTGCTGGCTACCAACCATGTCCAGCTGATCGTACCGGTCAGAGGCACGACACCCGCCATCACCGGCAAATTTGACGTCAACTATGTCCTTGACCAGAGACTGACAGGCGGAAAACTTCAGACCATTGTTGCGGATTTCAGCTCCAATGTGGTGGTCGAGGATCTCAGCTACGAGAAGATAGAATACGAGCAGCTGTCATTTCTGGACGATAACCCGGAGTAATGTTGTTCCTCCGCGCTGGGGCCAGGTTATTGTAAAGGGTGCATAAATATGATAAAATGCTGGTAAGTATGTAGTTTTACAGATCGGCTTCGGCCGGTGAGGAGATGAAGAAGTGGAAAACAAAGTAAATGAAGCGGTATTGACCAAAGAAATCAAGACCCTGGTGCTGATGGACCGCTATGAGGACGCGCTCAGGGCTTTGGATGATGTTGATATCAGCCGTATAAAGAATCTGTCGGTACTTTGCCTTGTCGGCGAGGTTTATATGGGATTGGAACGCTACGACGAGGCGGAACATATCCTGCTGCGTGCCTATGAGAAAAAACCGAATACACGCAGGATCCTTGACCTTCTGACGACCCTTTATATCGAAAAGGGCGAGTATTCCGAGGCAGAATACTATTACAAGGAATTTATCGGCGTTGCTTCGCGGGATCTTCATCGCTACATTCTCCGCTACCGGTTGGATAAGGGCAAGGGCGAGCGCCTTTCCGTGCTGATCGATACGCTGGAGAAGCTCAAGGACTATGAGTATATCGAGGAGTGGGCCTATGAACTGGCGTCACTTTACGCGGCAGCCGGCGATGAGAAGAAATGTATCCGTGAATGCGATGAGATCGTGCTCTGGTTTGGGCATGGTGAATTCGTTGATAAAGCCATTGCATTAAAATGCAAGCTGACAGGCGAACCGCTGCCTTCTTTGACGACTGTGGAGAAGCACAGAGCGATCGTTGAGGCAGAGGAAGCAAAGGCCCGTCAGGCAGCCGAGGAGGAAGCTGCCAGAAAGGCAGCGGAGGAAGCCGCAGCGGAGGAAGCCAGAAAAGCAGCTGAGGAAGCGGAAGCCGCCAGGAAGGCAGCCGAAGAGGCAGCGGAGGCAGCCAGAAAAGAGGCAGCCGAAGAAGCTGCCAGAGAAGCTGCCAGGCAGGCTGAAGCAGCAAAGAAAGTGGCAGAGACCGCCGCTCTTGAAGCCCGCAGGGCTGCAGAAAAGGAGGCTGCCCGCAAAGCAGCGGAGGCTGCAGAGATCGAAGAGGCCCGCATGGCTGTAGAGGCGATCAAGGCAGAGAAGGCTGAAAAGACTGCTGCTATGGAGATGGCCGGCCAGCTTCAGGTCGAAGAAGCGGCCTTTATCGCAGAGACAGCTGCGGAACTTGAAGCGGCAGAAACCGAAGCCAGGGCAGAGGCGTCTGCGGCAGAAGCAGCAGAGACCGCGGCGGAAGCGGAAGAAATTGTGCCCGTGGCAGAATCTGCAGCAGAAGAAGCAGATCAGGCTGCGGAGGAAGTGCCGGAGCTGACTGCTGAGCAGACACTGGCTGAAGAGATCGCGGCAGCAGTTGTGCCGAAAGAAGAAGCTGCAGAGAATAAGCACGCATTTGCCGAAAAGGCAGCGGGATTTGCAGCTGCAGCGGCAGGTTTTATGGATGCGGCGAAGGCAAAAGCCAGATCTGTATTCGGGAAACCGCAGCTTCCAAGGATCCAGAAAGAAACGCCGGAAGCTCCCAAAGAGCAGCAGCCGGAAGCGGCGCCGGCGGATGAAAATATTCTGGCAGCGCAGGAGAAGGAACTCCAGGCAGCATTCGACGCCGTGGAAGCAGGGAACCCTGTCGAGGAACCATCTGCCATTGAATCAGAAAAACATAGCATAGCACAGCTGTTTGGTTCATTGATGCACGGACAGGAGAATAAAGAAGCTGCCGCGGCCGATATAGATGAAGAAGCGGCAGCCGCAAATGAAGAAGCAGGTCTCGATGAGATCGAAGCAGCCATGATGGCTGCAGCCGCTCAGGAACATGCAGAAGGGGTGGCTGAGGAAACAGGTCAAACCGAGGAAGAAGTTAAAGACGAAGAAATCGTTGAGCCTGTCCTGGCTGAAGAAACAGAAGAAACCGAGGAAGCAGCTGAAGCTGAAGAAACAGCTGAGTCTGAAGAGACCGAGGATACCGAGGAAACAGTCGAGGCTGAAGAAACAGCTGAGGCTGAAGCTGCCGAAGAAGCAGAGGAAGCAGCTGAAGCTGAGGAAATTGTTGAGATAGCAGAGGCTGAGGAAACAGAAGAAACCGAGGAAGCTGAAGAAGAAAGTCTGGAAGAGCGGGCCAGGAGGCTGGCAGAGGCTGAATTCGGACATATTTCCATCTACGATGAAGAAGATATTGATGAGGTCATGGCTGGCGACGATCAGATCCCTGATGAGTCACTTTTTGGCAACCTTTTCGGCGTTACCGGTACAAAACTTGTTGAAGACGAAGAAGATGAAGTGGGCTTTGTGAACCAAAAAGCCCTGAATGAAGTCGATGAAGTGGAACCGGGTGAGGAAGATAGCCTCGAATTGACAGAAGAAGTGGAGGAAGAGGCCGAGCCGGAAGCGGAAGAAGCAGCCGAAGCGGAGGAAGAGACCGAAGCAGAGGCTGAAGAAACAGTCGAAGTGGAGGAAGAGACTGAAGCTGAGACTGAAGAAACAGCTGAAGTGGAGGAAGAGCCTGAAGCAGAGGCTAAAGAAACAGCTGAAGTGGAGGAAGAGCCTGAAGCTGAGGCTAAAGAAACAGCCGAAGTGGAGGAAGAAGCCGAACCCGAGCCTGAAGAAACAGCCGAAGTGGAGGAAGAAGCCGAACCTGAAGCAGAAGAATCAGCTGAAGTGGAGGAAGAAGCCGAACCCGAGCCTGAAGAAACAGCCGAAGCGGAGGAAGAAGCCGAGCCTGAAGCAGAAGAATCAGCTGAAGTGGAGGTAGAAGCTGAAACAGAGGTTGAAGAAACAGCCGAAGTGGAGGAAGAAGCTGAAACAGAGGCAGAAGAAACGGCTGAAGTGGATGAGGATGCCGAAGCAGAGGTTGAAGAAGCAGCCGAAGTGGAGGAAGAAACTGAAGTTGATGCTGTAGAGCAAGATGAACAGGAAGTGGAGGCTGAAGAAACAGATGAGGAATCCAAAGAGGCCGAAGCTGATGAAGCAGCTGAAACAGAATATTCAGATGATCAGGAAACTGAACCGGATGATCAGGAGACACCGGCAGCTGAAGAAGATGCCGAAAGCGCAGCGGATATCAGCACAGGTGATCGCACCGGTCAGACAGCAGATTCAGATGAAGACGACACAGACGACGAAGATGATGAAGACGAAACTATTGAGACGATCAGCGAAGATGTCGATGCGTTATTTGGGGACTTTGTCCAAAAAGCTGATGTAGCCGCGGCAGAAACTGAAGAAATGCCGGAAGCAGAAACGGAAGCTGAAGAAGCGGCCGACGATGATGAGGATGATGACGACGAAGTTCTTTCTCAGGATGAGATCGCGGCAGACGACATATTTATCGGCAGTCTGTTCGGTGCTGCAGATCAGGATGAAACCGCTGCATCGGAAGCTGAAGCCATCACTAGCGAAGCAGACGTCAGAACAGAAGAAGCCGTTGATGAAGCGGATGTCGACGAAGACGATGAGGACGACGAGGACGAGATCCTTACAGACGGGGCATCCGAGGATACCTTCATCGGCAGCCTTTTTGGCGATGATCTGGCAGGTGTGAGCAAACCCGAATCCGAACTGATCGAAGATCTGGATGATGATGAAGATGAGATCTCGGATGACCTTAAAGCGTCGGAGACAGTGCTGGATATCTTCGGATCTTTCACCGGCGTTAAAAGTATTCAGAATCAGCTGACAGAAACATTTACCAAATTCGAGGATAACGCCCTGTCACAGACCGACCTGCTGGCACCTTATGATATCAATTTCATTGTCACCGGTGAGGATATGAGTATGCAGCCGCAGATCGCCATCGGTATCGCCAAAGCGCTCAACACTTATGGCATCTGTGACAAAAACAAACTGGTCAGGGCTGATGCCCAGGATCTGAACATCCGTGATTTTTCCGGGATTTTCGAAAAAATGAGCGGCGGATGCCTGATCATTGAACATGCTGAAAAACTCAGTGCGGCAGCCTGCGAGACTATTGCGGATTATGTAAAGCACGACGAGCAGGATGTTGCCATCGTTCTCCAGGGTGAAGAACATCCGCTCCTGGCCCTCATGGCAGAACATCCGCAGATCCGCAACAAGTTCCTGAATGTCATTCATATCGGCAAATATAATGAAAAGGAACTGGTTGAATTGGCCAAAGGCTACGCGAAAAAGAAAGGCTATGAGATCTCGGAACCGGCTGCAAACCTTCTGAGAAGCATCTTTGCCAGAAAGATCGCCGAGGGTCTGACGATCAACTATGAAGACGTCATCACGACGACCGAAGAAGCTATTGCCCGGCTTGAAAAACGCAACATGAAGAATCTTTTTATGACGGTTCTCGACAACAAGTACAAAGAAGCGGCGATGTTTGAACTTCTTCCGGATGATTTTGAACTTTAAAAAATACTTTAGTACAAGGTACTTCGGGCCCAAATTACTTGACATTTAACCCGAAAGTGTGTAACATGAGACGTGATGATTGTTGTTTACACTTAATGATCAGACAAATTTTTAAGGGGGTATTATTTTGAGAATCCTAGTATGTGTAAAACAGGTACCTGACACAACAGAAATCAAAATCGATCCGGTAAAGCACACACTCATTCGTGAAGGCGTTCCCAGCATTCTGAATCCGTTCGACGGTTATGCTCTGGAAGTTGCTGCAAGAATTAAAGATGCTAATCCGGGTACTGAGATCACTCTGCTCAGCATGGGTCCGGAACAGGCTAAGGCTGTTCTTCAGGAAGGCCTTGCAGTCGGCGGCGATGTTGCATATCTTTGCAGCGACAGAAAGTTCGGCGGTTCCGATACACTCGCAACCAGCTATATCATTGCTTCCACGATCAAGCAGATCGAGGCTCAGAATGGTAAGTTTGACCTGATCTTCGCAGGTAAGCAGGCAATCGACGGCGATACCGGCCAGGTTGGTCCGGAAATCGCTTCCCATATGGGTATTCCGCAGATCACTTACGCTTCCGAAGCTACTGTAGAAGGCGACGAGATCGTCTGCAAGCGTGAGAGCGACAAGGGGTATGACTTCATCTCCGTTAAGATGCCGGCAGTTATCACTGTCGTTAAGACCCCGTTCGAGCCGAGATACCCAACCATCAAGACCAAGATGGCAGCTCGTAAGAAACCGATCACAACACTTGGCTTCGCAGATATCGAAGGCATCGATGAGACACGCTGCGGTCTTAAGGGCTCTCCGACAAAGGTCAGAAAGACCTTCACACCGGACAGAACCAAGACCTGCGTCAAGCTTGAAGAAGAAGATGTTGCAGCAGCAGGCGTAAAGGTCATCGACATGCTTGTTGATGCGAAGATTCTGTAAGGAGGGCTTAGCAGATGAGTTTTGAAGAATATAAGAACCTTTGGGTATTCGTAGAGACAGAAGAAAATGAAGCGAAGCCGGTTGGCTTCCAGCTCCTTGCTCCGGGCCGTGAGCTCGCTGACAAGATGGGCGAGAAGCTTGTTGCTGTTGTTGTCGGCGGCAAGGTTGAAGAGATCGCTAAGGAAGCTATCCAGTACGGCGCAGATGAAGCCATCATCATCGAGGGTGATGAGTACTTCAACTACACCACAGATGCATTCGGCATCGCTATGAAGACACTAGCTGACAAGTACAAACCGGCAGCTTGCCTGATCGGCGCAACCAACAACGGCCGTGACCTTGGCCCGAGAATGGCCTGCGATCTGCTTACAGGTCTTACAGCTGACTGTACCGGCCTTGACTTCGATACAGAAGAGCGCAACATGGTCTGGACCCGTCCGGCATTCGGCGGTAACCTCATGGCTATGATCCTTTGCCCGGAGAACCGTCCGCAGCTCGGTACTGTTCGTCCTGGCGTTTTCAAGAAGCCTGAGAAGGATGAGACCAGAACCGGTACCATCACCAAGGAAGAGATCCATGTAGCTCCGGAACAGATCAGAACAACAATCCGTGAGAGAGTACAGGAAGTTGCTGAGGCAGTTAACCTTGAAGAGGCTGAGATCATCGTATCCGGCGGCCGTGGCGTAGGTTCTGCTGATGGTTTCAGCATCATCCGTGAGATGGCTGCAGCTCTTGACGCTACTGTTGGCGCTTCCAGAGCAGCTGTTGAGGCAGGTTTCATTCCGTTCGCACATCAGGTTGGCCAGACCGGTAAGACCGTTGGTCCGAAGCTGTATGTTGCCTGCGGTATCTCCGGCGCTATCCAGCACGCAGCTGGTATCACCGGTTCTGACTGCATCGTAGCTATCAACAAGGATCCGGATGCTCCGATCTTTGAAGTAGCTGACTACGGCGTTGTTGGCGACCTTTTCCAGGTTCTTCCGGCAATGATCGAAGAGATCAAGAAGGTTCGCAGCTAATTACTGCCGTTCCTGATCATTATCAAACAAGACGAAGCTGTCGTGCAGAGCACGGCAGCTTCTTTTGTGTGTTAACGGGGACGGTTCTTTTTGACACACCTGCAAAAAATAGTTCTTCTCATGATTCTTTCGCTTATGCTTGCCTTAATACTCCATCGGGTGATATACTGAATATAACTTTATGAAACGTTAATTCAGTACGAATGTGAGGTAAGATTAAATGAGACCGAAGCACAGGATTTCTGATCTTGACAGCTATTTATTTGTACAGGGCAATCATTATCAGATTTATGATAAGATGGGCGCCCATCCGGCAAATGAGGATGGCAAAGATGGTGTTTATTTTTCTGTCTGGGCACCGAATGCGCAGGCGATCAGCGTTGTCGGTGATTTCAACAACTGGGAAATCGGTGCATCCCCGATGACGAAAACATTTGAATCCGGCATCTGGGACTGCTTTATCCCGGGGCTGGGCGTCGGCACGCTCTACAAATTTGCAGTGACAGGCTATTATGGGGAGACTGTGCTGAAGGCAGACCCATATGGCTTCCAGTCGGAACTTCGTCCGGGCAATGCTTCAGTCGTCGCTGATATGGAAGGCTTTGAGTGGAATGACAAGCCATGGATCGAGTCCCATAAGGACAGCTATGCTCAGAAGCCCATGGCGATCTATGAGGTTCATCCGGGTTCCTGGAAGAAGGACGAGGACGCACCGGGCGGTTTCTATAACTGGCGTAAGCTGGCCAAAGAACTGGCAGCCTATGTGAAGGATATGGGCTACACCCATGTGGAGCTTATGGGCGTTTCCGAGCATCCATTCGATGGTTCCTGGGGCTATCAGGTTTCCGGCTACTATGCACCGACATCCCGCTACGGCACGCCAAAGGATTTCATGTACTTTGTTAACTACATGCACCGTCACGGCATCGGCGTCATCGTCGACTGGGTACCTGCCCATTTCCCGCGCGATATTTTCTGCCTGGGCCGCTTTGACGGCACTGCCCTTTATGAGCATCAGGATCCAAGGCGCGGCGAGCATCCGGACTGGGGTACCTACTGCTTCAACTTCGGACGCCCGGAGGTGGCAAACTTCCTGATGGCCAATGCATTTTACTGGGTTGAGAAATACCATATCGACGGCCTGCGCACGGACGCTGTGGCCTCCATGCTCTATCTTGATTTCGGCAGAAAAGCCGGCGAATGGATCCCGAATAAGGACGGCGGCAACCAGGATTACGAAGCGGTTGCTTTCCTCCAGAAGCTGAACACTGAGATGGTAACTAAGCATCCGGGTGTCCTCATGATCGCTGAAGAGTCCACCGCATGGCCGATGATCACCGGCGATCCGAAGAATGGCGGTCTTGGCTTCACCCACAAGTGGAATATGGGCTGGATGCATGATTTCCTGGAATACATGCAGTGCGATCCATATTTCAGAAAACACGAGCAGAACAAGATCACCTTCAGTTTTACCTATGCCTACAGTGAGCGTTTTATCCTGGCCATCTCCCATGATGAAGTCGTTCACCTGAAGAAATCCGTCATCTACAAGATGTTCGGCACCATGCCTGAAAAGTTCGGCAACCTGCGTGTGGCCTACGGCCTGATGATCATGCATCCGGGCAAAAAACTTCTCTTCATGGGCCAGGATTTTGCCCAGACCCGTGAATGGAGCGAGGAGAGAAGCCTTGACTGGGATCTCCTGGAGCAGCCTGAGCATATGCAGATGAAGAACTATTTCAAGGCCCTGCTTCATTTTTACAGAAGAGAGAAGGCCCTTTTTGTGCTCGATGATTATCCGGAAGGCTTTGCCTGGATCAACGGTGCGGATTCAGACCACAATATGCTGACCATCTGCAGACTGACCAAGACAGGCAAAGGGTGTCTCCTGTGCCATTTCAACTTCTCGCCGATATCCTACGATTCCTGGCGCTCCGGCGTCCCATGCCCGGGCACCTATACCGAAGTCTTCAACAGCAATGCTGAAGAATTCGGCGGCAACGGCATCGTCAATCCTGAGCCGATCAAGGCAGAAAATGTACCGTGGGATTACAAGGATTACTCCATCACCTACAAACTTGGCGCCTTCGGCATGAGCGTCTTCAAGTTTGACATGAAAAAACCAAAAGCCCAAAAAAAGAAATAAGAAACAGCGCGAAACGCCTCAAGTCACAATGACTTGAGGCGTTATTTTTCTGGAGACAGGGGACGATTCGCTGTCTCCTCATTCGTAATTTTTCGACATGCCCTTGTCGGCGATTGTCACAGCTCTTGAAAAACGTCGAAAGTTGTCAGAAAATATAGATAAAAATAGAAAATAAACTGAAAATAATGCTTTACATGGCCCTGTCAGGCTGTTATACTCGTATACACGCCAGGGGGAAGGAGGAAATAAAAATGAAAATACAGGTCTCCACAGCAATCATATTGCTTGTATTTAACCTCCTTGCCACCCTGAGCGATCTGAAATCCTTCCGGATCTCAAATACGCTCATCCTAACAGGGGCAATCACAGGTTTGTCCCTGAGTCTCCTATTATCAGGCAGCAGAGGACTGGCGGCAGCCCTTCTGGGCCTGACGCCTCCCCTGCTGCTGCTGCCGCTTTTTATGTTTTCCATGATCGGTGCGGCAGATATCAAACTGCTTATGGTGACAGGTATATTCCTGGGGCCGGTGCTGTGCCTTCAGAGTATGGCACTGACCGGGATCTTTGCAGGAGGCTGGGCGCTGGTACGCATGCTGCGGGGACAGCTTTTTAAGGAACGCTTTGATTATTTGCGCCGGTATCTGGCCGGGCTTTATTTCCTGAAAAGCAGAAACTTATCAGTTAGCCGGGCCGTACCTGCTTATATAGACCCGGATCAGATGGCGGCAAAGAAACGTTGGATGATCCCCCTTGCCCTGCCCATGTGTCTGGCGGATCTGGTGATCTGCCTGGGGCAGCTGATGGCAGTGACAGATTAAAGCAAAGGAGCAGCAGATGAAAAACATTACCGTAGGTATTTTTGAAAAAGTGCCGGACTTTGGAAAAAGGCTGGCCGGATATATCAGCGGCTTTGACCGCTCGCCCTTTATTGTCTGCCTGTATCTGGAACACCCGGCCGCAGATCTTCTGCAGCTGCCGGATGTGATGATCATGACCAGTTCACTGTGGCCGGTCTACAAGGAGCTGGCAGACGGCCGGCCGGTGCTGATCCTTGATGAAGATGGGGCTGCAGGCGGAAGTGAAGGCACGATATCTGTTTACAAATATCAGTCAGCAGCAGCTATATACCTGGCACTGACCGATCTGTGCCTGACCCAGGGGCGATGGCGTATAGGTCCCGGAGATGCCGGGATGAAGTCATTTGAAGTATGGGGAATCTACACGCCGTCACGAAGCGCCCGCACGGTGCGGGATCTGGAAAACTATCTGACAGCCCTGGCCGAAAGATCAAAGACCCTGTGCATCAACATGGAACCTGTCTACACCGGGCAGGTGGCGGAAGATGAAGATGGGAGCAGCTTTTCTGAGGTCATCTATTTTCTGAAGCAGAAAAAGTCCGGACTTGGCAGCCGCATTGCCATGATGGCGTCTTCCGGTGTTTATGATCTGATCCGGCCGGCGGCGGTTTTCTCAGAAACGATGGATCTGACCCGGGATGAATGGGAATGCCTGCTTGATGCACTGCGTGACGAGACTGCTTATGAACGGATCGTCTTTGACCTTGGCAGCGGGATGGTGCCTGAGACCTTGCTTTGCTGTATGACCAGGATGATCCTCCTGCATCATGAAGATCCGTGGGAGACCCAGATCACCGGCCGGATGCGTCAGGTGCTTGAGCGCCTGGAAGGCCCGGGTAAAAGCTGCCTGATCGAGGAGACGGACTTTGCGCCAATTGAAAGCTGAAGGGGGGAGCCTGATGACAGATTATCAGGAACTGAAAAGGAAGCTGCAGGAGGATGTCCGCCGGCAGATGGATATGGGCAGAGAGATGACGGATGAAGAGATCGGTGAAGTAATCGATCAGGTGATCCTTAAGAAAAGCCGCGAAACCTATATCAGCAGCATGAACAAGCTGGCCCTGCGCCAGGAACTGTTCAATGCCATCCGCCGGCTGGACCTTCTCCAGGAGCTGATCGATGACCGGGAGATCACGGAGATCATGGTCAATGGGTCAGATACCGTTTTTTATGAAAAAGGCGGCCGTATCTATACCTGGGACAAACATTTTGAATCAAAGGAAAAACTGGAGGATGTGATCCAGCAGATCGTTTCCCGCTCAGGCCGCCGGGTCAACGCATCATCACCCATCGTCGATGCCAGTCTCTCAGACGGGTCGAGGGTCAATGTGGTCCTGGATCCGGTGGCCCTCAACGGGCCGATTCTGACTATTCGGAAATTTCCGGATCACCACATCAGCATGGACCAGCTGATTGCCTGGGGGTCTTTGACAGAAGAAGCGGCAGCCTATCTGAAAACGCTGGTGGTCTGCGGCTACAACATCTTTGTCAGCGGGGCGACCAGCAGCGGCAAAACCACATTTTTAAATGTTCTCGCCGACTATATCCCCAGGGATGCCAGGGTGATTACTATCGAAGATACAGCAGAGCTTCAGCTTCACGATATCGATAACCTGGTGCGTCTGGAGATCCGGGCGGCCCAGGGCGGCGACGGTGAAAATATCACCATCAGGGACCTGATCAAAACCAGTCTGCGGATGCGTCCGGACCGTCTGATCGTCGGCGAGGTCAGAGGGGCGGAAGCCCTGGATATGATCCAGGCCATGAATACCGGGCATGACGGATCAATGAGCACTGGGCATGCCAATTCGCCGGAAGATATGCTCTCCCGGCTTGAGACCATGATCCTGATGGGGACAGATATGCCCCTGAGGGCCATACGTAAGCAGATCGCCTCCTCGATCGATATCATCATTCAGCTGGGGCGGCTGCGGGACCACAGCCGGCGGGTGCTTGAGATCACGGAGCTGCTTTCCTGCGAGGGGGATGAATACCGGCTGAACCCTTTGTTTGTATTCAGGGAGACTGAAAATGCCGTGCACGAAGCACCGGCAGACTATGATGGAAGGGCAGGCACCGCTGTGGCGGGAAAACTGACGTCTACCGGCCGTCATCTGGTCAACCGGCGGAAACTGGCCGGGGCATCCCTGGCCGGAGAATCATGATGAAGCGGGCCTGGATCGAAGGTCTGCTGGTCCTTGCCCTTGCAGGTTGGGTATGCTTCAGACTGCCCTTTATCCTGCTTCCGGCCCTGCCGCTTTATGTAAGGTTAAAAAAGGGGCAGCAGCAGGCGGACTGTCGGCTGGCCATGCAGCGTGAGTTTAAGGAAGTTATGCGGCTGATGTACAGCGCGGCCTCTTCCGGTGCCACTCTTGAAAAGACCCTTTCAGATGCAGCGGCGGATATGAAGAGAGACCCTGGCCGGTATCCCCTTCTTTTGCCGGAGTTTAAAAGGATCTGTATGGAGATGGATAATCATACGCCGACCTCCCGGATCCTTGCGGCTTTTGCAGACCGCTGCGGTGACGAGGACATCCGGCGCTTTGCCCGGATCCTGATCATCTCGGCAAAAAGCGGAGGATCCCTCTCGGAGATCATTCACCGGACCTCCGAGACGATCAGCCTCCGCCTGGCGGTAAATGAAGAGATTGAAACCATTCTGGCAGGCAAAAGAGGCGAATTCAAGGTGATGATCATCGTGCCGGCAGCGATCCTGCTGTATATGAACCTGACCTCCCCTGATTACATGCAGGTTCTGTACCAGGGAATTGCCGGCAGAACGATCATGGCCGCTGTGCTGGCCATATATATCCTGGCGGTGATCCTTGGACGGCGGATCCTTAATATCCGGATGTAGATCAAACAGAAAGGAGGGCATATGAAAGAAACTCACCTGATCTGCCTTCTGAGCGGCATGCTGCTGTCTTTGCCCGGGATCGCCGGGCTGATATGGCAGTTTCGCCGCCGGGATATCAAAGCCCCCGGCCGGTGGCCAGGCTGGCTCTGGCAGGGGGCGTCTTTGATCTATGACAGGCTCCCGCAGCGGACCCGGGCAGCGGGGAAGCTTCGCGCAGAGCGCTGGGCGGATGCCCTGTATCCGGGGATGAAGACAGGGGGCCTGATCCGAAGACATGAGATCCGCAAGATCGCTCTGACATATACAGCTTTGCTGGCAGCCTGGGGGCTGGTAAGCCTTATCATGCTGACAGCGGCGCCTGAAGCGGTGGCGGACGGCAGGCTGCCAAGAAACGATGCCGAAGGTGACGCATCTCAGGCTGCGCTTGTTGCCCGGGTGGCGGATGAAGAGATTCCCATGGATCTTAAGGTGCTGCCAAAGGCCTATACCGATAAAGAAATTGAAGTTTTGGCCGCGGCGGCCATGGATTACCTGAAAGATACGCTGCCCGGTCAGAATCCGGACCTGGAACATGTCACAGCGCCTTTGTGCCTTTCTCCGGCTGTCCCTGACATGCCCTTTAAGGTGGAGTGGCAGCCCGCGGATTATCGGCTGATCGGTCAGGACGGCAGCCTTTATGAACCGGCGGATGTGTCTTTTCCTGTTCAAACCGGACTGAGCCTTTTACTCAGCTACCGGGACCGGGTCTTTAGCTGTGAAATTCCCGTGACGATCACCGGGGTCCGGCACACGCCGGCCCAGGACCTGCAGATAAAACTGGCAGAGGCTGTGGAGGCAGCCGATGAAGCCAGCAAAACAGAGGATTACCTGACACTGCCGGAAACAGTAGATGGCAAAGCTGTCAGCTGGCGTTTTCAGGCTGACCGGAGCCCCCTGTGGCTGGCCGGGATCGGCCTGGGCCTGGCCTGCGGCCTTTATTATCTGCAGGATGAACGGATGCGGCGGGAAGCTGCCCACCGAAGCGAAGAGATCAAGCTGGATTATCCGGGCTTTGTTCACCAGCTGGTCCTGCTCACAGGAGCCGGACTGACGGTGCGCAGAAGCTGGGACCTGATGATCGAGGATGCAGGAAAGGACCTGAAAGGTCCCGAAGAGGGATCTTACCTCTACAGGGAGATGCTCTACGCCAGAAGAAGGATGCAGACCGGCGTCCCTGAGACGGAAGTCTACCGCAGCTTCGGGGAACGGATGGCTTATCCCGGCTATGCCCGGATCTGCCGGATCCTGATCCAGATGATCAGGACAGGCAGCCGGGGAAGCAGGGAAATGATGATGAAGGAGGCGGAGGAAGCAGAAAGGCGTCGCAGGGACCTGGCCAGAAAGCTGGGGGAGACAGCGGGCACAAAGCTGCTTCTGCCTATGATGATGCTGCTTTTTATCGTTCTGGCAGTAATCATGCTGCCGGCCTTTTTATCCATGTAAAAGAATTTGCCGAAAGGAGTTTTGTGATGCTTATATTATTAAAACGATTGTGGACAGAAGAGTATGCCGTAGGGACCGTGGAGATCATCCTGATCCTGGTCGTTCTGATCGGCCTGGTGATCATTTTCAAGCAGCAGCTGACGTCGATCGTCAATTCGATCTTCAGCAAGATATCAAGCCAGAGTTCGCAGATATGATAAAGACCGCCTCCATTACGGTTTATCTCAGCCTGAGCATGGTGGTGATCCTTTCCTTCGTGCTGGCGCTGCTGGAGTCCGTAAGGATCTGCAACGGCAGGGCACTGATCACGCGGTCGGCGGACATGGCGGCGGAGATGACCTTCTCCTGCTATGCCGTGCCTATGGCAGAGCGCTACGGGATCTTTGCCCTGGACGGCGGAGAGGAGGCCTGTAAGGCGCTGTTTGAAAAGAACTTTAAGTTAAATGACCACCCGTCCCTCAATAAACCCTTTGCTTCAGCGGCTGATCTGACCAGCCTGACGCTGGCAGACAGTGAACATCTGCCGGACCGGGAGTGGGAACCCATGCTTTCCCAGGTGAAACGCTATGAGCTGTATCAGCTGGGAGAGAAGGGCATTGCCGGCATCACCGGCCGCTTGCAAGGAACAACGGATGCGGATGCCGGTGATGTGGAGGAAAGATTTTCAGGAGAACTTTCATCCGCCGGCCAGGCGGCTGATGCGGAGGCAGCGGCGGCCCAGGCGGCACAAGAGGCAGCCCAGGCTGCAGGTGAGACTGAGACGGCACCTGTGCCCGAACCGGCGGAGGATTTTAAGGATCCCAGGCGGGGAGCTGCCAGCTGGCTGAAGCAGGGTATCATGCGGCTGGCTGTAGGAAACGGCAGGCTGTCGGACAGACAGATCAGCCTGGAAGACTGCAGCTATCAGGTGCCGGCGGAAAAGATACCAAAGCCGGGATTTGACTTTATGCACTACTCCCAGGCCGTCCATGACCTGGGAACAGGTCAGGAGGCAGGGCTGCTGAATATCACCCCGGACAAGGCCCTGGCATCGCTGATCCTGGATGATTATATCCAGCAGCAGTTCAAATGCTATACAGATCCGGCGGAAAAATCCGGCGGCAGGACGGTGCTTGACTATGAAGTGGAGTATATTCTCTTTGGACGGATGACAGATCAGGAGAACCTGGAAAGCACGGTAAATACCCTTTTTTTCATCCGGCTTCCCCTCAATCTGACATACCTGTATGTGGACGGCGGAAAAGACGGGGAGCTGAGCAGGGCGGTGGCGGCCCTGGCAGATACGGCTCTGCCGGTGGCTGGGGAGCTGATCAGACTGCTTCTGATGCTCTGCTGGGCCAGCTGTGAATCTGTGGTGGACTGCTATGCCCTGCTTCATGGCAAGAAGGTCCCCATCTTTAAGGATGCGGGCACCTGGAACCTGTCCATCGACCAGATCGGCGAACTGACCGCCGGGGCAGGGGGACCCGGCAGCTTTGTCAGAGACGGCAAACGGGGCCTGAGCTACAGCCGATACCTGCTGATGCTTCTGATCGCCAGGCGCACAGAAAAAAAGCTGGTCCGTATGTCTCAGCTGATGGAAAAAAACACGCGGCTTGAAGAAGGATGGGACCGGTTTTCCCTTGCCGGCTGCCTGACCAAGGCTGTCTTTGAAGGGGAGGCTGATCTCCGTGGCCGTTTTATGGGAGGTCTTTCCAGACCCAGGCAGCATTTTTCTGCTGTCTACAGCTATGAATGATTTAAGGAGGCGAACCGATGCTTTACGTGCGCAGGCTGCACAAACTGATCATAGCAATAAAAGATTTGGCAATCGGAGCTGTGAGAAAACAGCGCGGAAAGCAGAAAAAGTCAGCCCTTCTTATAGCCGGGAGCCTTACAGTGGAAGCGGCTCTTGCCCTGCCCTTGTGTCTCGGCGTATTATTTTTGCTGGCCGGGCTGCTTAGCGCAGCCCGGATCAGTGAGCAGATGGATCATTATCTGTTTATGACATCCCGCCGGCTGGCGGCCTATTCGGAGGCGCAAAACGGCGTTAATATGGCGGATGCCTACCGCTTTTTTTATTTTGACGCGGATAAAAGCGGCATCCCCTTTGACCGGATTGACGGCGGCAAGATGGGCGTCCTTCTGACCCTGCCGGAGAACGGCCGGGGCGACGGGCTGATCTGCCTGAAGGCCAGCTACAGGATCCGGGTGCCGGGATACCTGGCCGGGACCCGGGGGATCCGGGTGACAGATGCGGTCTTTACCCGGGGCTGGATCGGGAGAAAAAGCGCGGAAAACAATGAAAGCGAAAACGCTGAGTATGTTCCTGTCTTTGTGACGGAAAGCGGCGTTGTTTATCATAAAGACCGGGGATGCACCTATCTGGATCTGGATGTGCGCAAGGTCAGCTTTGCGGCGGCAGGCCGGATCCGCAACCGGTACGGGGAACGCTATCATGCCTGCGAAAAGTGCGCCCGCGGCAAAAGGCGGGGAAGCTTTTACGTTACGGGCATGGGCAATGCATGGCATGCAGATCCCCAATGCAGCGGCCTGTCCAGATATATCCATACCATGGATGAGCAGGATGCCCTGGCAAGCGGCCTGCGCCCTTGTTCAAGGTGCGGCAGATGAGGACGGTGCTTCTGGGCCTGATGCTGCTTTTGGGGTCAGTTCAGGACCTGAAAACGAAAACCATCAGGGCTGAACTTTTACTGGTCCCGGGGCTTCTGGCAGTCACCCTGGATCTGGCTGAAAAAGGCATCCCTGCCATTCCTGACATCCTGTCGGGACTGATTCCGGGGGCCTTTTTGCTCCTGCTTTCTCTGGCCAGCCGGGAAGCCATCGGCAGGGGCGATGCCCTGACCGTCAGCCTGCTTGGCGCGGCCCTTGGACTGACCGAAACCCTCGGTATTCTGATGCTTGCCCTTATGGGATCGGCGTTTTTTTGCTGCCTGCTGCTTCTGATGCACCGGGCAGCGAAGCATACGGCGCTGCCCTTTATCCCGTTTCTGACGGGGGCTTACCTGATCACCATATTATTTCTGTAAAGGAGAGACGCAGGGCCAATGGATGTAAATAAGAAGGAATTCATTTTAAAGGGCAGTTTTACCGTGGAAGCAGCACTGCTTGTGCCGTTGGTGATCATGATGCTTTTTGCCCTGATCTGCCTGATGCTGGCAGCCAGACAGAAGGCAGATCTGCAGGCTCGGGTGGATATTGAAGCTGAAGCGGCAGTCATGGCCGGCGGGGAAGATGGGGAGGAAGGCATTAAGATACCCCAGGCAGGGGACATTTATAATGCGCTTCGCAGTCTGAAACGAAGCGAGAAAAGCGCCCAGGCGTCCTTTGTCATGCTCCATGCCGGGATCCGGCAGCTAACCGGCGGGGATTTTCAGCTTGAAGCCTTCGCCGCCGCCGTGCGGGTGGTCTATGTGGATGACTGGCTGAAAGCCCACGCCGTAAAACGCCGTGAATCGGACGACTGATGGAAAGGATGAGCATAGATGCAGGATGATATAAGATGGCCGGGAATGGATGTGTGGTATGAGGGCAGCAGGACCTGGCTGGTGACAGACCGGGCCTCTGAAGGGTTCCTGTATGAAGAGGCGATGATGTGCAATCAGAGTTCCTCCGCCCTGCTGGCCTTTCAGGTGCGCTATCAGGACAGCAAAAAATATTATTTGTATGACATCACCGGAAAAGTAAGTCTTGAGGCAGAACTGATGCGGGGCAGGGCATCTTTGGACCTTTCGCTGCAAGTTATACGGTCCCTGATCTGCCTCTGCGACGCGGCCGAAGAATACCTGCTGGACGCCGGCAGTGTGCTTCTTGACCCTTCGATGATCTTCCTGGACCTTAGCCAGGTCCAGCTTTCATTTGTCCTGGTTCCGGGCAGACAGGGGGATTTTGCCCAAGGGATACAGGAACTTTCTGCCCGCCTGCTTTCCGCTGCAGACCACCAGGATCAGGACTGCGTGCTTCTCGTCTATGATTTTTTCCGCCTGGTCAGGGAACCGGACTTTTGTGTCGCCGGCCTGAAAAGGTTTGCGGAGGCCACAGCCAGGGAGATGGCGCCGGACTTTGAGCCTGAGGCAGCGGCAGCGCCTTTTGATGATGCCGGGCCGGCAGCTGAAGAAACGCCTTCAGAGACAAGTATGGCCGGGAAGCAGCCTGAAAATCAGGGGATCATGCAGCGGCTGCCCCTGAAGGCCCTGCTGTATCCATTGATATTTGCGGCCCTTGCGGCGGCTGTCCTTGCCGCCTATCTCTCCGGCGTCCTGACAGATGTCAGCCGGCAGTTTGGCGTCCCTCTGGATGAAAGGTGGCTGGCTCTTGGCCTGGTCGGAGCCCTTGGCGTCCTCATGTTTGCAGGCCCCTGGCTGGCCCGGCATCTTCAGGCCGCAGCCAGGGCAGGTAAAAAGACAGCGCCAAAGGCAAAAGCGCCGGCAGATGAACTGCCGCCCTGGGATGAAGAAGAAAGCCTCTGGGCAGAAGATGAGATGACCCAGCTCCTTCTGCCCCCGCCCCAGGCCGTCTTTCACAGGCAGGATCCTTCGGAAGGTGAGGATCTTGTTATCAGCGCATTCCCTTCCGTGATCGGCTGCGGCCAGGATGCGGACGTGCGTCTTGACGGCACCGGTATCAGCAGAAGACATGCCCTGGTCAGCCTTGAAGGAGACCGGATCACCCTTTGTGATACCGGATCCACCAATGGTACTTTTTTAAACGGCCGGCGCCTGAAGGAGAGCGAATGTGTCTTTTTATCAGCGGGCGACGAAATAATGATTGCAAATATCAGGTTCCGTTATCAAAAGCTTTCCCCTTGATACCTGTTTCATGGTATAATCAAAAAGGGGTTTATTATGGATTCATCTTATAGAACCGGTATAAGGCGGGCGCTCTTGTCGCCTGTTAACACCGGGATCATTATCGTTAATGTGCTGGTCTTTCTGTATATGCTGCTCTTGGGTGATATCGGCAATCTGCAGTATATGTATACCCACGGGGCGAATTTCTGGCCGGATGTCTTTGAAAACCATGAATACTACCGACTGCTCAGCTGCGCCTTTATCCACTTTGACCTGCAGCATATCTTTAACAACATGCTGGTCCTCGCCTTTGTGGGCGACAATCTGGAACGGGCCCTGGGCAAGGTGAAATATCTGATCCTTTATCTGGCTGCGGCAGTTTGCGCCAGCCTTGCGTCCGATGTATGGTTTATGATCAAGGGCAGTTACGGCATTTCCGGCGGCGCTTCCGGCGCTGTCTTTGGCGTGGTCGGCGCCCTGCTGGTGATCGTGATCAGAAACCGGGGCCGGCTTGAAGATATCAGCAGCAGACAGCTGATGCTGTTCGCGGGATTTTCGATCTACCACGGCGTGACCAGTGCGGGAATCGATAACGCGGCCCATCTGGGCGGCTTCCTGACAGGGGCCCTGCTTGGCCTTCTCCTGTACCGGAAAAGACGCCGCAGTTACTGAAAATGAATCACATACTGCTTCGGCGGTTAGAAAAAACGGAGGAAATGAAAATGAGAGATGACAACTGTATTTTCTGCAAGATCGCAAACGGGGATATCCCGTCAGAAACCATTTACGAGGATGAACGTTTCCGCGTGATCCTGGATCTGGCACCGGCGGCCAAGGGTCATGCCCTGATCCTGCCAAAGGACCACTTTGCCAACCTGTATGAGATCGATGATGATGTCCTGGCCGGCGCTTCCCTGGTTGCCAGGAAGGTTGCCCGCGCCATGAAGGCCGGTCTTGACTGCGATGGCCTGAACATCGTCCAGAATAACGGCGAGCTGGCAGGGCAGACAGTTTTCCATTATCATATGCATGTCATTCCGCGCTATACAGACGACGGCCAGGTCATCGGCTGGAAGCCGGGCAAAACAACGCCGGAGGGCCAGGCACAGATCGCTTCAAAGATCCGTGCAGAGCTGGGCTGATAAGAAAAGGGCTGTGAAAAACGCGATAGTTTTTCACAGCAGGTAACGTTCGAT
>JAEIGA010004659.1_pt1 | contig 21173 bp, 21 predicted proteins | sample 9270691 | NCBI WGS metagenome assembly JAEIGA01 (sample SAMN17057246, study PRJNA624740) | gut metagenome | biome: biome; isolation source: fecal sample | host: Bos grunniens | place: China: Xizang | collected 2019 | reverse complement strand
GGTGGAATCGTTGGAGGGATGAGCAACGGAATGCCTATTGTTTCAAGAATAGCTATAAAACCTACACCATCCATTTCCAAATGCCAGAATTCAATTGATATGGAAAAAATGGAAAACAAAAAAATAGAAATTAAAGGGCGTCATGATCCCTGCATCTGTCCTAGGGTGACAGTCGTAGCTGAATCAAGCACTGCAATAGTCCTTGCAGACCATATGATTCGCTCAGGATTCATCCACCCAACCAATTTGAAAAATAATATTTAATCTCTTTTTACAATGGAAAGCTCATCAAACTCTTTATTTCTAAAAGATGCTTGATATGAGTTTCTCCTACCGCTGTTGAACAATGCATGGCTAGTGCTGTGCATTGAAGATTCGACATCCTTAAGTGAAATCAATCTGAATTTTTTAGGGTTATTGTAATTTACATTAAATGACAATCCATCAAATGCTGCGATTGTCTTAACACCTGTTCTTTTAGAAATCTTTTTGGCTTCAACAACAGGGTTGTTGGATATCATCTTAAGGCCCAAATGTGTCATTACTGCAACTTTTGGCTTTACCTTTTCAATCAAATCGACAAAATTGCGGGAACACATGTGTCCTGGAATAGTTCTGTTTCCAGGCCTCAATACGCTGGCAATCAATATATCAGCACCTTCATGATAATCAGGCAATTCATCAAAATAGCCGGTGTCTGAAGTGTAGGAAACCTTAAATCCATTGTAATCTATTTGAAAACCGACACCTGCCGGGTCGCCATGCTCTGTTTTGGTGCCTTTTACCTTAATGCCATCAACTTCCCTAATTTCATCAGGCCTTAAAACAACAGTGTCTGATTTAGACTGATGATATCTAGAAATACATGGCCCCCATTTTTCAAAACCTTCTAAAACACTAGTGCTTCCGAATATGGTACCATTCTCTTTAGTCATTCCACGGGTAATAGCTTCAATGAGAATTTCAGCATCATTATAATGGTCTGTGTGAGCATGAGTAACAAAAATTCCACTGAGATTTCTAGGATCAAATCCAAATTGATAAGTTCTGATAAGTGCTCCTGGACCAGGGTCTACATGATAATTTTTGCCACCAATATTATCAATTCTAAACCCTCCAGTCATTCTTCGCTGTGAAATGGCAGAAAACCTTCCACCACCACTACCCAAAAATGTAATTTTCATTTAAATCCCCATCATAATGAACATAAAATTATATCACATCTAAGAGAGGATTTATCTTTTTTAAGGCACAAATCTTCATTTTGAATTACAACTTTGTCCCCAATGTTTACATTATCACTTTCAGTGAACATCAATACATTTTGACCAGGACCTGCCAATTGTTTCCAATTGCCATCCATAGCTTGTGTTTTGTCGTTTAGTTGAACTTGCAACATATTGCCGTCTACTGCAACGACACGGCCCACATCACCTTTGTTTATGATTTTATTTGCCATGTCAATGGCAATATTTTGTTGAACTAGTTTTTCTGTCAATTCTTGCCTAAATTTTGTTAAAACTTTAATGTCATGGTCAATAGTTATGTTTAAATGTTTTTGAGCACTTGAAGTCGAAAAATTTGGTTGCTGCATTAAAACGTCAAATTTGTCACCGACAGTAGGTGTCTTGGAAGCAACTTCCGCCAGGATATCCTCAAATACTTCTCCCATGTATCTCAAGCTTTGAGAAGATTTCCATTTTCTTGAAATTAAATTTTCGGCCAATTGCTTTGCATAGTTATTGCCGAAAATGATAATTCCCTTTTCACCCGCTTTACGTGACTCTGTTTCAGAACCCAATAATTCAATAATTTGATAACCATTAGTTGTTCCATAAATCCTTCTTCTTTTTGTTTCGAATGTTCCTTTTGTACTTACTTCTCCGCGAATACAGTTTCCAACTGTTTTCAATTTGCTTGCATCATCGGTAATCTTAATAGAAATTCCAAGTTCAGATGCTCTGTTTAAAAAATCTTCATCGTTGTCAATAGATCCGCTATACAGTTCTTCTTCTAATTTTTCTAAATTCTTCTTATCACCGAAATATCCTATTTTTCTCTTATCGGCCGCCATTACACATCCTTTTTTTCCAATGTAAGCGATAATTAAACTCATAATATCTCCTGAATTTGATATTTTTTTAAATATTTAAAATATTTCAAAATATCAACAATTTTTAATCGATATATATTTATGTTTATACTATATTATAAAGGTTAATAGGTGAAATTGAAATTAATGTGAAAAATTAAAGTTTAGCTATTTTAAAAAAATTACTATAAAGTGTTTATATTTGTAAAAAACAATTTAAATGAATGTTTAAACAATAATATTTAAATAATTAATATAACATAAATTATAATTAGTATAATTGTTAATTATTTATCATTATAAATTAACATGAAACTAATAAAAACAATATGGAGAGAAACTTATGATCGATCTCAATAAAATGTTTAAACCTGAATCTGTGGCTGTTATTGGGGCATCCAATACACCAGGCAAAGTTGGACATATCATTGTTGATAATCTTATCAACGATGGCTTTGAAGGCGCAATATATCCAGTAAACCCTAAAGGTGGAGAGATTCTTGGTAAAAAAGCATATGCAAATATTAAAGACATACCTGAAAAAGTAGACCTAGCAATTATTACAATACCTGTAGCATTTGTAAACCCGACTGTTAAAGAATGTGGCGAAGCAGGCGTAGAAAATATGGTAGTTATTACTGCTGGTTTTAAAGAAGTGGGTGGCGAAGGTGCTAAATTAGAAGCTGAATTAACAGCAATTGGTAAAGAATACGGTATAAACATTATTGGACCAAACAGTTTAGGAATTACTGATTCACACACACCGTTAAACGGGTCATTTTCACAAATGATGCCTCCAACAGGAAATATGGCATTCATTTCACAAAGTGGAGCTATGATGGTAGCTATCATCGACTGGAGTGTGACATCCGGAATTGGATTCAGTAAAGTTATAAGTTTAGGAAACAAAGCCGGAGTAAGTGAAATCGAATTATTACAATACTTGGCTGAAGATGATGAGACTAATGTAATCATTTGTTACCTCGAATCAATTTCAGATGATGAAGATTTCGTAAGAACCATGAGGGAAACCGCACACAAAAAACCTATCATTGTCTTGAAATCCGGTTCAAGCTCAGCAGGAGCTGCAGCTGCATCCTCCCATACTGGAGCATTAGCTGGTAGTGACCTTGCATTTGACACCGCATTCAGACAATCCGGAATTATGCGTGTAGAAACCATGGCAGAATTATTTGACTTAGGTTTAGCATTCTCCAAAGCACCACTCCCAAGAGGAGACAATGTAGCTATTATTACCAATGCAGGTGGTGGAGGAGTGCTTACCGTAGATGCAATGGAAAAAGTCGGATTGAAACTTGTTGACTTCGATGAAGAGACCACTGCAAGATTAAAAGAATGCGTAACTGAAGAAGGTAGTGCTAAAAACCCTATTGACGTGTTAGGAGACGCACCTGTAAGCAGATACAAAGAATCATTAGAAATTGTCTTAGCTCATGAAGATGTCGACAGTTTGATTATTATGGTTTGTCCTACCGCATCAGCTGACCCTGATGGAATTGCACAAGCAATCTTGGAAGAAAGGAAAGAATTCGACAAACCGATTATCGTTGTGAATATGGGAGGACCATCATTTGAAAAAGCAAACGAAGCTTTAAGAGAAAATGGTGTGCCAACATACGTTTTCCCTGAAACTGCAGTAACTGCTCTTGAAGCAATGACCAGATATGCAAGATTAGAAAACAGAGTATATGACGATGTTGTTGACAAAGTGGATGATGTTGATAAAGATGCTGTAGCAAAAATCTTTGAGAAAGTAAAAGCTGACGGAAGAGACACATTACTTGGTAGTGAAGCATATGCAGTGGCTGAAGCTTATGGAATTTCAGCAGCACCAATTAAATTGTCAACCTCAGCAGATGAAGCAGCGGCACTTGCAGAGGAAATGGAATTTCCGGTTGTACTTAAAATCGCATCCGATAAGATTTTACACAAATCAGATATTGGTGGTGTAAAAGTAGGAATAAGCAGTGCTGAAGAAACTAAAGCAACCTATGAAGAAATCATTGCAAATGCAAAAGCAGCACACCCAGACATTGTTCCTGACGGTGTGGAAGTGCAAAAAATGATGGATACCGGAGAAGAAGTTATTGTCGGTATGATTCGTGACAAACAATTCGGACCTATGATTGCATTCGGTATGGGTGGAATCTATGTAAACCTTATTGAAGATGTGGAATTCAATCTCGCAAAAGGAATGAGCTCCCAGGAAATCGATGAACAAATCGAAAAAACCAAAGTATCCAAATTGCTTGCAGGATACAGAGGAGAAGCACCTTGCGATGTTGAAGAAGTCAAAGAAGCTATTAAAAGAGTAGCTAGATTAACCTTAGACTTCCCAGAAATATCCGAATTGGACATCAACCCAATCTTCGTTTACGAAGAAGGTTCAAGCGCACTCGATATTAAAATAAAATTATAATTTCTCTTATGAGAAATTACTCTTTTTTTTCTTTTTTTCTAAAATTTACAAATTAACTATGTTTTCAGTAAGATGATAAGATGGAATATGATTTAAGTAAAGTAGGAGTTGAAAAAGACTTACAGTATGAATGTATTACAACTACTATAAGCAAAGATGGCGTTAAGAATGCTGGTGCATTTGCATTTATATATTTAGGCGATGATAAGGTGCACTGCCATATCTTTGAAGGATCAAAAACATTGAAAAACATCTTAGACACCAATGAATATGTAGTTAACATCACACAAGACCCTCTAGTTTTCACCTATGCCACATTAGATTGCTTAGGCGAGGAATATTATACTGATGACAGTGACATTGCCATACTTAAAAACAGTCCAGCTTACATTATCGTTGATGTTGAAGATGTAGAGATTAAAACCTCTGAAAATTTCCCGATAAAAGGCGACAACAGCATCTATTTCATTACCGGAAAAATAAGAGAGTTCATAATTAATGATAATCATGCACAAGCATTCAATAGAGGAATGTCCGGGTTAATTGAAGGCCTTGTCAACTTTTCAAGATATAAAATTGTTGGAGAAGAGCAAAGAAAAGTCTACATGGACAAATTGCTTGAAAACCAAAGAATAATCAATAAAGTTTCAGATGAAAAAACAAAAAAGGCAATGGATTATCTGGTAAAAGAGTACGAAAAATACTAATTTTTTTAAAAAAAAAGAAAATTAAAGCATAGCTTAATTAACTATGCTTCCCAGTATAATTTTTCTGGTGGAACAGTTTGATTTAAAATTCCAAGTTCAACTTCTAATTGTTGGAAAGCTTGCACATTAGATTTGTAACTTTCATTTAATCCGAAGATGAATGGGAAACTTTCTAAGGATTTTGCTTCTAAAGCAGGATCAGTGACAATATCTTCAGGTAATAATTCAACTACTTTATCAGTGGTATTATTCTTAATATTGTCATTGATGAAAGTGGTTGCATTTTTGTGAATTGCAACAATTTCTTTTGCAGTATCCGCATGTTTGTCAATGAAGTCTTGTGATGCTACAACAACACAACATGGGTGTCCTGGCAAGATTTCAGAAGAATCAGCTAATTCGTCAATGTTGTCATTAGCTTCAGCAATGCTTACATAAGGTTGGAAAGTAATTGCTCCAGGAATATTATTGGTTTTTAAAGCGTCATTGATTGATGGAACTTTCATTGCAGACTCGTTAATGTCATCTAATGATAATCCATTTTGTTTCAAGTAGTATGAAAGCAATACATGTTGAATTGAAGCTTCACCAGGAGTTGCAATAGTTTTTCCTTTCAAATCTGCAGCTTGAGAAATGCCTGAGTCATTAGTTACAACAATACCTGATCCTTCAACTTGAGCAGCGGAAATGACTTTGGCAGGCACTCCAGCAGAAACAGATGATAATACAGGAGAAATTCCTACATAACCTACATCAACATCTCCACTAGCCATAGCGGTCATCAAGTCTCCACCATTGTTAAATTGAACTAGTTCTACAGAAATATTTTTTTCTTTGTATAAACCTTTTTGATCTGCAACAAACAGTGCTGCATCGTGATCAGAAGGTAAATAACCTATCTTAACAGTGTCTTCTCCTCCCCCTAAAAAGTCGAAAAGACCTGCACTGGCTGAACCCATCACTAAAAATGCAGCAAGTGCTAACACTAAAACAAATGTAATTTTTCTATTCATAAATTTTCACCGTAAATTAATTTAAATTAATTACAATTATTAATATTACTAGTATTATATAAATATATTACATGTAATTAACAATTGTTATATTTTGAATCCCCAATAAACTATTTTATTATATAGTATTTAAATATTTTCTTAAAATAAGGAACTATTCATCTGCAATGTCACACGGTTTTACCCAATCCTCACCATTTACAAGAGTTTCAATTGCATCTATGATGCAGTGGGGATTCCATCCAACAACAGCATCACATTTTTCTTCCAATTCTTTTAAGATAAATTCCATACCAAAAAAACGAATTAAAAGTAAAGGAATATCAAATTCCTTTGATTTATTTAACAATTCATCAAATACCTCTTGATTATTTGAATAAAGGCCGAATAACAATATGATTACATCAATCTTTTCAAATAATTCATCTGTCAAATCATTTTCTAAAGTATTATATTCATTATATAAAAAATCTTTTTGACTGTCTATTCTTTCCTTATAAAACCCATATTGATTATCAGGATCATTTCCCTTAGTTATAAGAATATTATAAATTTTATTTTCAAAATTTTCGTCTGGCAATCGATCACCTTATTTCATCTCTATAACTCTGTTTGAAATATAAATTATCCACCATAAATGATTTGGACCAATCTAATCTCATCACCATCGTTAATTAGACTATCCTCAATCGTTAGTTCTCCATTTTGTTTGGCAACGATTGTTTGAGCAGATAAACCTAATTCATTTAACACATCCCTAATTGTAAAATTCTCATTTTCAAACTCTCTAATTTCATCAATACCTTTAAATTTTAAACTGTATTTCATAATATCACTATAAAAACTTTGCAAAATATTATTTTTCCAAATCAACACGCTCGGCAGAAGTAAAAATTGTAAATCTATTGTTCCTTACAAAACCTATCATAGTAATGTTGCCTGCGCGGGCTACATCAATTCCGGATGATGCAGGAGCTGCATTTGAAATAATAATAGGAATTCCAACCCTTATTACTTTAATCAGCATGTCTGCAGGCATTCTTCCACTATATGAAATATAACATCTGCTAAAATCGTATCCCTCTTTTGCAGCTGCACCAATGACCTTATCAACTGCAACATGACGACTAACATCTTCACGGATGATAATTTTATCCTCAAATTTGAGTTGCGCAACGTGAACACCTGCCGTTTTTTGCCATATTTTAGCCTCATCTGTCAGATGCTTAATATCTTCAATTATTTGAGTTGCATTAATCCTTAAATCTGATTCAATAGGTTCAATTGTTTTTAGCTCAGACCTTATTCCTCCAGCATTATCTGAGTTGACACCCTGATATTCAAGTAATCTGCAAACACATGCGTGTTCACAATTTCCTTTTCGCTCCTGAACAATGCCTTCCTGCTCCAAATCTTCTTCAGGATCATGACTTAAATTTGTTGAAACTAAAACATTTGTTCCATCCAAATTAATAGAGTTAATATCAGAATAATCCTTAATTAACCCTTCACCAAGACAATATCCTACAGCAAAATCTTCTAAATCCTTTGGATAAGTTGAAAATTTACGAGGAGGTAAATAATCAATAAACAAATAAGTGTATTCATCATCTACACTGTTCTCCTTGATTGTTTTATACTTCCCATCTTTCCATTGTATTACATCAGTCTGTCTTAAGAATTCCATATTATCTACCTGCCAGGGCAATATCAACATAACATTTAAGTTTTTCACGTTCATCAGAATCAATATTTTCCAGATTATGAATACTGGTTTGCTTGTTGTTTTTCGAAAGCAATATGTGAGTATTAATGTAACCATATTCCTTAATCAACTTTAAAAGTCTTTTACCATAGGTCAAATCAGGGTTTGCAATACGATTAAGCATTAAACTTAAGGTTTGGCTTTCATCTATTCCCAATACTTCGCACATACCATACATTTCATTAATAATGTCCGCAGCCCAACTTTTCAAGGTTACTTCCTTGCCGTCTTTTAACAATCTCATTGATTCAACATAAGCCTTTTCAGCAGTGTTTTCCTCATTTATCCTTGCTTCGCTTTGCCAATCAGCATAATCAGATTCGCCTTTAACAAGCATATAAATTAAAAACAAATGAAGAAACTTCATGTCATGCTCTACAAGACCACATTGATAGAATGGGTTAATGTCTAAGGTTCTAATCTCAATATACTCAATTCCATCATTCTTAAGGGAGTTTAGTAAATCGCTTGGGTTTTTCGGTTTTAACCTAATTTGAGTGTACAACTCCTTAGCTTCGGATAAATCCCCTCTCTCAATAAAGACATTTACATCATTTACAAACTCGTCAACAGAATTATAAGATGGATTTAATTCTATTAAATTCTTATATCCGCAAGATGCATTTCTAAATGAGGGTCCTTGAGTTGAATAATAGCTTCCAAAATCATCCTTTGCATCCATTAGATGCAAACATTCATTTGAAAATGTCTTGTGAGAGCCTATTGAACATCCTGTCAGGTAAATGATTAGCCAGCAATATCTCAAATAGTTTCGAGCAATTTTTAAATAAACCTTATCTTTAAAGTCTCTAAAACTTAAGTCATTGCCATCAAGAGCATGTAACTTCTTTAAAACTGTATCTGAAAAAGAAAAATTAAAATGAACCCCTGAAATCATTTGCTTTTTGACACCGTACTTTTTAGCCAAATCTTCACGATACTTTTGTGATGATATGCCTTCCCCTGAATATTGGGCTATTGGAATCTGATCCCAATAAGGCAGGATACATGGAATTGACTGAAACCAGAGATATTCATCTTCGGGAAGTGATGAGTTTACAAGGTCGGCCAATAGTGAAAATGTGTTGAATGCATCATCAATTGTGTCGAATGTTGGAGTTATTATCTCAATTTGGCTTTCCGAAAAATCTGTAGTGATTAAAGGATTTGTCAGTTTATCACCAAATACTTCCGGATGAGGTGTTAAAGATAATTCACCTTCTCCTTTAGCCCTTAAAGATTCCCATTCTATCCCAAAGGAACCTTTTAAAATCTCTTTTGAAGATAATTTAGATAAATTTAATAAATTCATTTCTCCACCCACGATTAAATTTTGCCTATTTTGCCATACTCTTCAATCATTGTTTCTAACGGAGTATTATTATTCAATTTCATTATCATGTTTTTTCCAGGGTTTGTATGGCACCTAATGCGTTCATATAACGGTTTTAAGAATATTTCCTCACCTATTGCCCTATCAATTAATCCTTCTTTAGCTATATCAACAACATCTTTTGACAATTTACATAACTCATCTTTATTAATGAATGCAGGAATATCATCCTTAACCAGTAGTTTTCTAAGTTCTGATGCGGTATATCCCTTATGATATATTACAGTATCATTGGAAATCAGCTCATCAAGCTCATCAAGATTGTCCTTTAAGCCTAAGTGAAAAGCCGCAACAGACATTGAATCCCTAATCGGTTGAGTGCATACGCTTCTGAATTCAACTGTGCCCCTAAATGTCAAGTTAATAAATTTAAATGGCCTTAAATATTTTATATCGCTAATCAATGGTTTAATTTCAATTTCGCGATATTCTCCTTTGTTGTATATTTCTCCAATGACATAATCTCTTGAAAAATAATCTAGAAGATTCATTGACTCAAAATTGATATATGCTCCATCACGCATTACGCAGTAAATATTTAAAGATTCCAAGTAAGCCTGCAAGTCATTGAGGTCTTTAAAATCAACATTATACATTCCAATATTGTGAGGATTTACCCCATGTGTTGAATATTCCCATAGTGCATCCCTAAAACAGGTTCTGTGTTTATTTTCATCAACAAGCACTGAATTTGAAAACAATAATGCTTTAATTGGCTCTATTTTTGAAAATACATTGATTGTACGAACTAGATTGTCTTTTTGAACATCAATTTGGACTTGTGATGCTGACGAGAACATACCATACTCAGGGTATTCATGAAAATGCATCGGAATATTTTCATAGTTTTCAGTTGATTTCAAATGATGATAAAGCATCAAATACCTCTCTGATGGAATAGGTAAATGCTTGTTATATTTTCTATAAGGATTAATCCCCATTCCAGTTAATGTATGGTTATGCTCTTCAAATGATTCCTTGACAAATGTATAATAATCTGTGAATCTTTCATTAATTGTAAAGAGGTCCTTTTCACGACCCATTGCAAATTCAATGTTATTATAAGAACAGTCATAGCATACAATATCATTATTTTTATGATTTTTTAGTGAGAATACGTTACCGTCATAATCAATTCCATCATTTTCAAAATCTTCATAATGTTTTTTGAATTTGGAAGTAATTTCATGGACAACATCAAAATTTACAGCTTTTTTATCAAGATTGAGAATTGGAATTTCGATTTCAATACCAATGAAATTCTTATTTTGATTTGTAGGTTTGATGAATTCATCAAATAACTTATTTCTAATCTGCTCTTCACTAATCATTAATTTCATCTCTCTTTATAAACTTTGAAAATTCTTCAATGGCCCTTTCATGCTCTTCGGTTAATATATATTCATTTTCATGTTCTTCGCTTTCAAAAATGATTTTCCCATCAATTAATCCGAATAATTTATTTAATTCTACAGGCAACCAATCTTCATCATCGGTCAATGGACTTGAAGCAACCAAAAAGCCTTCATCGTTTTTTAGATAGTATAGGGAATCTCTCATGTTAGAATGGATATAAGTTAAATCCCCATCATAAATCATTAGGTTAAGCTTGTTATTTATGGATAAGTCTCTGATAATTTGAGTTAATAAGAGAAATCTTTCCTTGATTGTGGACAATCCTCCTTTATCTCTTTCAAACTCATTAACCTTATCTATTATATATAAAAGTATTCGCTCCGAATCAGTATCGCCATTTTCTTTATCTCGATACATATCAAGTTCTGGATAATCAAATATGGTTCCATTATGAATTAACATCCATGATCTGTTATTATCATCTGCTTCTGTAAAAGGGTGGCAATTGGGAGATATTATTTCACCCACAGTAGCTAATCTGATGTGAGCGAATACATTTTTTCCAATCACGGGATTGGATAATATATTCTTTAAGTGTTCGCTACATGTTGCTTTTACTGGCTCTTTATCTATAACAAATTCATTGGATTTTACATTAGCTAATCCCCATCCATCAGGATGTTCTTCAGAGTGATTATAAAAACATTGTAGACATTCATTTACTTGTTTCGGCGTATTTGAATTAAAACAAAAAATTTCACACATATATTATCCTCCCGTTAATTGATCATCACAATAACTATATTATGATAACAATTGTTATATATTTTATGATATTTAAATATTTTCAAAAAAAGAAATGAAAAAAGAAAAAGGATAGTTAATTACCATCCCAGAATATTTTATCTTTAGAAATAGGTCCTTTTAAAACACCTAAATCAACTTCCAAATTCATAAAGTCAATAACATCTTGTTTGAAACCATCATCAAGTCCTGAAATGAATGGGAAGCTGGAAATAGCTTGTTTTTCAACTTCGACATCAGAAACAATGTCAGACGGAATCATAGATGCTGCCTCATCAGAATTATTATTGATGAATGCAGTGGCATTTTTATGAATATCCAAAATAGTATTGGTCTCATTTGGATGTTCTTCTAAAAATTTATCAGATGCAACAACAACACAACATGGATGACTTGGCAGAATATCCTTAGAGCCCGCAAGTACAGAGGCACCGTTTTTCTCGGCAATAGTCACATAAGGCTCAAATGTAATCATACCATCAATCTTATTTGTCTTAAGAGCATCATTCATTGAAGGAACTTTCATTGATGAAACTTTCAAATCTTTTAAAGACATTCCGTTTTGCTCCAGGTAATATTGAAGCAACATGTATTGGATTGACGCTTCACCAGGTGTTGCAATGCTTTTACCTGAAAGATCATTGACAGAATTTATTCCAGAGTTTTTAGAAACAACCAAACCACTACCTTCAGTTTGTGCAGCAGAAATAACTTTAACAGGAACCCCTTTCTCAATAGATGCCAAAACTGGAGTAATACCCACATATCCAACATCCACATCACCACTAGCCATAGCAGTCATCAAGTCCCCACCATTATTGAATTGGACTAAGTTAGTGTTAATTCCTTTAGAAGCAAATTGTCCTTGAGCATCTGCAACAAACAATGCCGCATCGTGGTCAGAAGGCAAATAACCAATATTTACTGTCTCACTACTGCTGGTTAAGAAGAATGCACCTACAGCAACAATAGCTATTATTGCAACAATGATTGCGATAATTTTATTATCCATAGAATCACCAATTTAAAGTATACATTGAAAAATTATTAAAGGTTTTGATTATGTCCCCAAAAAAAATTGACCAATGCATGAAACCGCATGGCGAAGAAGGAATTGAAACAATTAAAAACATGAATGAAAACCACAAACCCATATCTGAATTTGCGTTCTGCTGTGTTAATATTGGAAAAAACGACATAATACTGGATATTGGCTGTGGCGGAGGAGTCAACATAGAAAAATTCCTTAAAATAACATCAGGAAATGTTGACGGGCTAGACTACTCTGAAGTATCAGTTAACGAATCCATTAAAAGAAACCAGAATGCAGTTGATAATGGACGATGCAAAGTCATCCAAGCTGATGTCAGCGCCATGCCTCTTGAAGATGAAAGTTATGATCTTGTTACCGGCTTTGAAACCATTTACTTTTGGCCGGATTTAGGTGAAACGTTTAAGGAGGTTTCAAGAATTATTAAACCAAATGGACAGTTCATGATTGCTCAGGGAACAGACGGCACACATCCCGATGATGAAAAATGGTTGTCCACTGTTGAAGGAATGAGCGTTTATACCGCCCAAGAACTAGAAAAATATTTGCTTGATGCAGGTTTTAGGAGTGTAAATAGATTTAAAAAACCTGACGATTATATTTTAGTGGTTATTGCACAGAAATGAATACCTTTAAATATCATTTCAAACAATTTTTATTAAGGAAAAAATAACTATTGTTATATAATTTTCCCAAATCTAAAATATAATGTGAAACAGATAAATAATCAGTGGTAAAATGGACTTAGAAAATAAAATAGAAATTGTTAAAAACATCTTAAAAGATAAAAGAGTAGCTATCGGTTTTTCAGGCGGTGCCGATTCAACATTAATAGCTCATATATCTTCTAAAGTTGCCAAAGACACATTAGCAATTACAATTGATAATCATTTGCTTCCAAGTGATTTTATTGAAAATACTAAAAGTACTGCAAAATCTTTTGGAATAAAACATGAAATAATCGATATTGACTTTTATGAAGATGAAGATTTCCTGAAAAACACTCCTAAAAGATGCTTTACTTGCCGTGACTTGATGTATTCTACAATTGAGAAAGTTGCCCGTGAAAATAATTTTGATTTTATTTGCGATGGAAACAACATCAGCGATTTAGTTCAGGACAGACCAGGTATTTTAATAACTTACAAAAAAGGATTCAAAACACCTTTTATTGAAGCTAGATTAACATCCAAAGAGATTCATGAATATTTGGATAAGAACAATATTGAATATTCAAGATCAACCACTTGCCTTGCAACACGAATTCCGACAAATACTCAAATAACTCATGATAAAATTGATAGGATTAGTTACTGTGAAAATTACATTTTAGATAACACTGACTGCGAAATAGTAAAAGTTAGAGCTTTAGATGAAATTGGTATTATTGAAGTTGATGACATTGATGAAATTATCAGAGAAGATAAATTTAAACAAATTGATGATGAATTAAAATGTCAAGGATTTAAGAAAGTTGCATTAAATTTAACACAAATTGATGATAACGAATACATCAAACTTGACTACATTGATGAATCATTTTCCTATCAACTTCCATTTGCAATAAACATCGAAAATACATTAAAAGAGCTTGCAGGCGATGTCATTTCAAAATCCAGTGAAAGAATTGAACTAAAAAACATTGAAATTTTTAAAACTGGACTGATAAAAGGACATGACTTAAAGAATTATGAAACTGCACTAAACATATTTATGGAAATATTAACAAAAATAAGAAGAGATATTTAAGGTGAAAAAATGCCAACAAGATACATTGGAGATGGATACTGGGAAATAGCTTCCCGCCAAATGAGCATAGTAACAAGAAGCGAACAAGAAAGATTCAAAGATTCAAAAATCACAGTAATCGGCTGTGGCGGAATTGGTGGAGAGACCATTGAAATGCTTGCAAGAATGGGTGTTGGAGAGCTAGTTCTAGTTGATAAAGATGCGTTCGATTTGTCTAATTTAAACAGACAAACATTAGCTACAATTGCCGACTTAGGAATTGAAAAAAGTGCTGTTGCGGCTGAAAAAGTAAGATTAATCAACCCTTATGTTAAAACAACTGTTTTTAATGAGCATGTAGACCAAAATAACATCGATAAAATAATCGGGGACAGCAATATTGTAATCGATGCACTTGATAATGTCCTGACAAGAGTGATTGTCTCTAGAACTGCAAAGGAAAAAGGAATTCCATACATTCACGGAGCGATTCATGGAACATTAGGGCAAATCACAGTGTTCCTGCCAAACAGCGATAAGACATATGAAGAAATGTTCAATTTGCCTTCAATCGGTAAAGAATTAGATGAGGATACAATTGAAGCTTTGAAAGGTGTGACCTCAGGCGTTCCACCAGTTATTGGGCCTACACCAAATTTAATCGGATGTTTGGAAGCTTTTGAAGCTTATAAAATAATAACCGGTGTTGGAAAAGTCACCGTTGCTCCTAAAATATTAACATTTGATTTATTGGATTTAGGTTCATTTAGCTTAGAAGAAATTTAAATAGATGATTTTATCATCTATTAATTATTTTAAACTAATTTTTATAAAAAAAATATTCCTAATCAATAACTCTTAAAATAACAAATCTTTCTAAAAAATTAAACAAAACTTCAGCCTTTTGATTGTCTTCAATGAACTTGATTTCACTTGCGCTTTTAACCCCATCAAATAGAGTATATGGACTATTTGCAACATAGCCAACCTGTTCATCGGCTAAAAAGACAGCTATCGCATCACCATCATGTTCATTATCAGGTTCCTTAATCAGATTTAATATAACGCCTTTCACAAATGGGCTTAAACCTTTAAAAAAATTAGTTCCAGAAACTGTTATTAACGTATCATCACTATTTTTCAGAAAATCCAATTGTAATGATAATTTTTCGGCTTTTTCAAATTCACCTTCAGCTTTTAGGTAATACAATCTGGTTTCAATGGGCTGTTCCAAGCTTTCAAATATTTCAGCCTTTAAAAAATAATACTCTGATGGATCTTCACCTTCGGGTAAACACTCCAAAGCATCATCAATCAGATTCATTGCCTTTTCGTAATCTGCATCAGGAAAGAATGTAACTTTAGCATAATTGTATAAAGAATTTGCCTTATTTTTCCTTATAAAATCAGAATCATTGAGTTTTAAAGCTTTATCAAAACATTCAATTGAATTTTCATAATCTGACAAACTATCTAAAATAAGCGCTTTTGCATTCCAGTTTTGAAAATCATCAGCCCCCTCCATTAGCACATCGTCAATAATGCGTAATGCCTCTTTTAGTTTGCCCTCGTCTTTTAGTTTCAAAGCTTTTTCATACTCTGGAATCTTCTGAACTTTGAATGTGGTTTGAACGGTATTATCTTCAATTGTACCTTGCGAATAATCAAGATATCTCAGGTCTTTGTTAGGCTGATCTCCCATTGTATCACCAATATTTAACTGTTAATATTAAGTATTATTTAAATTTAAGGATTAATTGACATGAAAACTAGTGTTTTATATCAATTCTAAAACTTCAACCACTTTTTTAAGTTCTTTTGAAATTTTCAGATGCTGCGGGCAAGTTTCTTCACAATCCCCACAATCAATACATTCAGATGCCTTTGCAAAATCTTTGGATAATTTCTCATATTGGCTAAAGCAATCCAAATCAACTGATTTGATATTTAAATTATATAAATCAAAATATTTTGAAATTGGAATATCCATTGGGCAATGATTTTTACAGTAATCACAGGTTGTGCATGCAATCTCCCTTGAATTGGACAGCAAATCGCGAGCCTTGTTTAAGACCTTCAGGTCATGAGAGGATTTTTCAAAGTTTTTGATAAACTCCATATTTTGCCTAACTTCCTCCAAAGTTGACATTCCGCTCAATACCATTTCAATATTGTCCAAGTTAAAAACAAATGAGAATGCCCAATGGGCCGGTGACATATCACCATGCTTTTTAAATAATTTGTCAATTTTCTTATTTACTTTAGCTAACTGTCCACCTTTGATGGCTCCCATAACCCATACGGGCTTATTATATTTCATGCAAACTTCATAGCATTCTTTTGATTTAACATGAGAACTGTTCCAATCCTTATAGTTAATCTGAAGAAGTACAAATTCAATTTCAGGATGCTCAGTTAAGATTTTTTCCAGAACTTCAGGAGTGTCATGCAGACTCAAACCTAACCTTTTAATTCTACCTTCCTTTTTAAATTGATTTAATGCATCAAATATCTTTAAATCCTTGCATAAACCTTCATAATACCTATCTTCAGGGTCATGTGCCAAATAATAATCAAAATAAGAAACACCGCACCTTTCAAGTTGGGTTTCAAATATTTCATAAGGATCTTCAGTCGGCTTCATCGTGTATATCGGCATTTTGTCTGCAATGAGAAATCTGTCTCTTGGATACCTTTCAACAACACACTTTTTAATGGCATCTTCACTTTTTTCATTATGATACTGGAATGCAGTATCGAAAAGTTTTCCGCCGTGGGATATGAATTCATCAACCATCTCATTAGTTTTTTTGATGTCAATTTCATAGTTTTTAAGTGGTAGCCTCATAAAACCGAAACCAAATCTGTTAATGTCCTCCTGCATGAAAAATAGTTTATTTTAAATGATAATTATATCTTTGGGAATGTAAGATAAACATTTCACTATATAAAAAAAGTCTAAAGAAATTTAAATTAATAATCTCTAACTTGAAGTCCAAGCAATCTTCTCTTAGACTAAATACTATTTTTAAAAACTTTGATTGAAATAATTAAAAAAATAGAAAAAAGAAGTTATAATAACTCTTTTCTTAAATCGATTGTGTCCTTCAAATCAGGCCCGGTTGAAATAATGGTTACAGGAACACCAGTTTCGGTTTGTATCTCTTCAATGAAAGCTTTTGTCTCAGCGGACAATTCACTGTAGTCCTGTACACGTGCACAGTCAAATAATTTGTCAACACAGGTCAATGCAATTTGAGTCGCACCGTTTATTCTGCAGGATTCTTTTGCAAGTTCCATGTCAAAGTAACCTATTCTTCTGCGACGACCTGTTACAACACCATATTCCTCGAGTCCTTTGCTTTCAGCTTCTTCTTGAGTCATTTCAGTTGGGAATGGGCCTTCTCCAACACGAGAAATATAGGATTTAAATACGTTAATGACCTCATCCACTTTAGTCGGACCAACACCAACGTCCGCAGCAAATGTAGATGCAGTGGTATCCTTACTGGTTACAAACGGATAGGTTCCATAATAAAGGGAGAGTGCAAATCCTTGAGAACCTTCAATGAATACATCTTCACCATCATCAATAGCTTCATTGACTGCAAGGGATACGTCAGCAATGTAGTCTTCAAGTTCAGGTACATCACGTGCCAAGCCGATTGACCTCATTACGCGATCTGAATTTGCAGGTCCGCATCCAGAACCAGTACTTCCGATTTTTTTTGCCAAATGCTCAGAGGACTTGTCCCTATCCATGTGATCTTCTGTAATTATTGCGCATCTAGGGTCAATGGACATTCTTTCTTTGACGTTATACTTTTTCAAGTCTTCAAATTCATTAAATAACACATCAGGGTTTACTAAAACTCCTGCACCAATCATTAGTTTTGCATCGGTATGTACAAAACCTGATGGGGTTAACCTTAAACCATATTTTTCTCCGTTGAATTCAACGGAATGCCCTGCATTTGGCCCAACTCCTGCACGAGCAATTATATTTGGTTTATCATTGTCACAAAGGTAGGTTATACATTTTCCTTTACCTTCATCACCCCATGCTCCTCCAACTAAAATACTACAAGTCATTTAATAACTCCTTAAAAATCAATAAGTGAAAATCTGTAAAATTTTCATACCAATAGTATTATATAATTTATGATTAAAAAACTTTTCCAAAATTAAGATTATATAAAATATTAAAAAATAATATTAACAATTTGATTGATTGTTCAAAAACATCAATGAAAAAAATCATTTAAGACTCAACGGATGATTTTCACACATCGGGTCTTTAATAAGATTTCTTTTTTGTTGATACTTTAAAAAGTAAAGCATCCACTGGTTTGACAATTCTCTTAAAGAATCATCATCCAATCGCTCAAATGGGGAGAAAAAGTCCATTTGATTTCCACCAACGACAATAGCAATTTCGTCAGTCTCAAGCAACATGAAAAAATCGTTGCGGATATTGTGAATATCAAAATCTTCAACGACAGAAAATGATTTTTCCTTTTTGAAATTGTAGAAGAAAGTGTTCAGGTATTCAAAATCTATGAATTTGACTTCCTTAACATTGAATTTGAATTCTTCACTCAACAGGTGATATTTATAATTGTATTTTGATAAAAAGTCAATATCCCAGATATTGCTGTAAAATACAGTGAAAAATGAATCTTCAGCAAAGCGAACTACCAATGAGAAACTTTCATCTGCCCTTGGAGTCCCTAGCTCTACATCTCTAAACTGAAGGTAAATCGAATCTTGAGAAACTTCAATGGAAGTCCATTTACCTGAATTAATAAGCACATCACGAATTAAATTTAAAGACTTTACATTCATTTTAACACCTAATTTTTAACAAAAACTTCATATGCTCCTTCTATTTCGTATTCTTCATCATCATTATATGATTTATCCCATTTAAATGGATCAATTTCAATCTGGTTGTTAATTGTCTCATCCCAATTAACGTTAAAACTTTCTTCCTTTAAGTATTTGGAAACTGTTTTGCCGATTTCCAATGCTTTTTTCTCATTATTTTCAAAATCGCCAAAGGTGATTTTTAACTTATCATCCAGAATTGCATCTTCGATGTCTTCAAAGGTGTAAAAGCAGAATCCTTCTGCTTTGAATTTGTTATTGTTTAGATGAACAAACAGTTCAAATGCATCCGCTACGCCTTCTTCAATGTCATATCCGCAATTATGGATAGCTATAATCTTCTCATTAGCCAGTGATGAGAAAACTTTTTCTAATCTGGAAAAATTCTCAGAAGAATAATCATTTAGAGAAATGTCATAGTCTGAAAAATCAATATCCTCTTCGATGAATTGGTCTTCCAGTATTTCAATGATTTCATCAACTGAGAAAAACCCTGATTTAGCAAGCAAATCTTTCAGATATTCGATTTCTTCAACCAAATCCGGGTCCATCTTTACCACTATTCCTCTTCATCATACATTAATATTCTTGTGACGTTTCCCCTTTCAGTAAAACCTGCAATGACACGGCTTTCACCGATTTTTGCTACAGCAAAGTCATCATGTGGTTTAAATCCATATCCTTTAAGTTTGGTATAAGCCTCAAATGCGAGTTTAGGATATATCCTGAAATTTTTCTGGAAATTATAAAAGGTATTTCTGAATTTCAAAAGGGAATTGTCCTCTTTAATTTCATCGGATTCGACAGCTACAAAGATGTCTATACCATCTTCTGAAACTGCATAGTAAGCATCATAGTTTAAAAAAGCAGTTGCGGTCATTGCTATGGTATGACAAGCATCAAAATTTAACTGAATAATTGGTGCTGAAAATTCTGTAATGCCAAATTCATCCCCCACCTCTTTAATTTTTTTAGATGCTCTGATTAAATTTTCGCCGAAGATTTCCTCATTATCCCAAGCCCATGCCCATTGATTTAAGTCATCTGAATAAAATCCTAAAATTTGAACAGGCATTTTAATATCTCCAAATGTTACGAATCCTTTTTCGAGATCTAATTCTCCTTTGGTATCGCCAATTAAATCTGAAAGGTTTTCTTGTTTATCAAGGCCTAAAGCACCATATTTAGATAAAACCATTTTAAATGAATCACCTTCTTCAATTGAGATTTCCTTTTCTATTACTTTCAATTTTAACACCTAAAATTCTAATTTTGAAATCCTGTCCATTGCTTCTTTAGTATTTTCTAAAGTATTGAATGCAGTAAGTCTTAAATACCCTTCACCACTTGGTCCGAATCCGGAACCTGGAGTTCCGATTACATTAGCTTCGTTCAACAATAAATCAAAGAAAGCCCATGAATCCATGTCATTTGGAGTTTTAACCCAAATGTAAGGGGAACTTACTCCACCATAAACTTCTAAGCCCAAATCAGATAAGCTTTCACGGATGACTTTGGCATTTGCCATATAATAATCAATAATCTCTTTAATTTGTGCTTGGCCTTCTTCAGAGTATGTTGCTTCAGCCGCTTTTTGTACAGGGTATGATACACCATTGAATTTAGTTGTTTGTCTTCTGTTCCATAATGGGTTGATTTCCACTTCATTGCCTTCACTATCATAACCAATTAACTCTTTAGGAACAACAGTGTATGCACAACGAGTTCCAGTGAATCCTGCAGTTTTTGAAAAGCTTCTAAATTCGATAGCAACTTCTTTTGCACCTTCAATTTCATAGATACTGTGTGGAACATTATCTTCATTGATAAATGCTTCATAAGCTGCATCAAATAAAATAATGGATTTGTTTTCTTTTGCATAATCGACGAATACTTTCAATTGGTCTTTTGTTAAAGTAGTTCCGGTTGGGTTATTT
>JAEIGA010004658.1_pt1 | contig 21180 bp, 21 predicted proteins | sample 9270691 | NCBI WGS metagenome assembly JAEIGA01 (sample SAMN17057246, study PRJNA624740) | gut metagenome | biome: biome; isolation source: fecal sample | host: Bos grunniens | place: China: Xizang | collected 2019 | reverse complement strand
ATACTGCTCAACGTATTTGGGCACCTCAGGACGGGTTCCCACAAATGTCATCGTTCCTCTGAGCACGTCTATCAGCTGACTGATTTCATCAAGTCTGCATTTCCTGACCAGCTTTCCAACGCGGGTGATTCTGCTGTCGTTACCTACGGTAACTTGAGAGCCCTTATCTGCATCTTGCACCATAGATCTGAATTTGAATATTCTGAATGGCTTACAGTAACGCGTAACCCTCACCTGCCTGTAAAATACCGGTCCCTTAGACTCGACCTTTATGGCAATAGCCAATATAAGAAACAAGGGCGACAGCAAGAGCAGCAGGAACAGAGATACCACTATATCAAAGATCCGCTTCATAAAAAGGCTAAATCCTTTTTTTCTCAGGATATCATAGTATCTGCGCACCTCATCTGTACGCATTTCGTCCGGAAGCTCATCCCACTTTCGCAACATCATTTTACATACTCTCTCACGATCTTTATATAATTTTCTATGATATAGTCTATCTCCTCATCTGTAAGACAGGTATGAAGAGGCAAGGTTATTTCGTTTGCAAAGTTTGCGTAAGCATTTGGGTAGTCCTTTATATCAAATCCCAAGCGCTTATACGCCGTATGCATAGGCAATGGCTTATAGTGCACATTGCAGGCTATACCCTGCTCTGCCATTTTTATTATAATCTCCCCACGCTGTACCGCATCTATTCCGGGAACACGGCTTATATACAGATGCCCTGAGGAAACGCTCTCGTCGGTATAATGCGGCAGCGTTCCTATTCCAAGCGCTTCAAAGGCTTTATCGTATCTTTCGATAATCTCTCTTCTTCTTTTAAGCATCTGGGGGTATCTTTCAAACTGCTTCAATCCAATAGCGGCTGCCACATCGGTCATATTGCACTTGTACCACGTGCCAACTATGTCGTATTCCCAAGCGCCGAGCTGAGTCTTGGCAAGAGCATCCTTACTCTGCCCGTGTAAAGAAAACAGCTGAAGCTGCTTATATATGTCGGCGTTATCAATTCCGGGGATATTTCTCCAAGTAAGTGCCCCGCCCTCTGCAGTAGTAAAGTTCTTTACAGCATGGAACGAAAATGACGAAAAGTCTGCCACACTACCTATCTTTTTGCCGTGGTACTCAGCGCCGAAGGAATGAGCAGCATCCGCCATTACAGCCACGCGTCCAAGCGCCTTCTGGATAGCTCCGTTAGCCTTGAAAAAGTGCTTCTTTCCTTCCACAATAGCAAATAGTCTATCGTAATCACAAGGCACTCCTCCGATATCCACAGGGATAATAGCCTTTGTTTTTTCATTTATAGCAGCCTCCAGAGCATCGTAATCCATCTCCAAGCTATCCTTTTGCGTATCTACCAAAACTATTTTTGCGCCTACGTGCTCTATTATGGATGCGGAAGCCGTGTATGTATATGCCGAGGTTATGACTTCGTCTCCTTCACCTACACCGAGCACTCTCAAAGCCATTTCGGCGCAAGCGGTCTGGGAGTTCAGACAAACGCACCTTTCAGTGCCTACCCACTCAGCAATCAACGACTCGAGCTTTTTAGTTCTTGGACCGGTCGTTATCCATCCCGAGCGTAGCGCTTCAGCCACATCTTGGATTTCAAGCTCACTTATATCGGGAGGAGAAAAAGGAATATTCATAGTACCGTACCTCTCTTTAAGCTTTTTCTTTTTGCGTTTCTGCCCTTTGATATTTCAAAAGGCGCATAAGACCCAATATTACTCATCTATTATATCATACAATACCATTCTTGTCAATGCTTTTTTGAAAAACGAGGGGCTTGTGACATTATTGCATTTTTTCAAAAAATATCCTTAAAGTGCTTGAAATTCCAACATTTTTACAGATATTTTCTAACTGTTAAAGGCTCGCTTCTTATCAGTCAAAAGAGCGGCCACATCATAGTGACCGCTCTTTGCTTTTTATTTGATTTATTCGACCTCTACCACACCGTTTTCTTTTATGGTAATAGTCATTCCGTCCTTGACGTAATCAAGAAATTCCTGTCCGAGGCAGTCTACCACGGGCATACTTACATCATCTACCCAAACGTCGGCGAGTATAGCTCCTGCCGCCGCGAGAGAGTCGATATGCTCAGAAAAGAGCATGCACGCAGGCTGACGCTTCATTGCGCAAGCGCAATAAAGAACCAAGCCACCTGTTGTGGAGCCTATGGTCATCGGCAGGCAAAGTGCCTTTCCAAGCATCTCCTTACCGTAAAGATCGGGGTTATTCTGGTCGCCGCAGGTCGCCTTTTTATCTCCGAACTGAAGCGCCTTCTGGAAAGAAGCCAGTGTATTAAGTCCACCGTGAGATACCAGCGCCTCTGCGCTTACAGTTCCCGGTGTAACTACTCTTCCTTGAAATTGTTTCATCAGTTGGCTCCTCCTTTCGTAATCTGCATCAATATCTCGTCATCGGTATAGTATCTGGACGTAGTATAAGTACGAAGCTTATTGGACGAGGTTATAACGGGCATCTTAGCGCAAAGCGGATTGTTCATATACATAAGTGGGCATATGTAAGAGGTTATAACCCCCGTAGCCTTAAGTCTTGCCGCATACTCGGTCTTTTCAAACTCGCGAAGCACCGCGGGAGAAGCTGTAAATACGGTAGGAATAACGACCTTCTTATTACCTGCCTCTGCCAAAGCGCTCTCTACCTTGTCCGTCCATGATTTGAGCTGTTCAAGGCTCATATGAGGACATCCCATAAAGCAAAGCTTGGGCTGTGCATCGGGATCCTTCCAGATTACGGGGTAATTCTTGTAAACTCTCTCGAGCTCAGCGTCGTCAACAACGTAAACCTGCGCACCCTCGGATATAAGCTTCTCTCCCTGCTCTACTGCCTCGGGGGTCAGATTTTCGATGTGGTACAGACCGACTGCACCGTTAGACGCGGTAGCCGCGCCAAAATCCTTAAGATACGTACAAGCCGCATCGTCAAGAGTATTCCCAAGCCACTTGTCAAGCCCCTTTATATAAGGCACCGCCTCCATTACCTTCATACCGATAGCGGAGCCGAGAAGCTGTGCCTCGGGCTTCTTGGTGGTCTTTATCTCAACTATCCACGTAGCCTTTCTTCCCTCGTCTGTGAGAAGCCCAAACTCGGGAACGTAACCCGCAATAGAGCCCATAATATCAATAATACCCGAGTTTCTGTTACAGCGAGCACCAAGCACTGAGTTAGCATACACTACCGCCGAGGACTCTGCCCAAGAAAGCACGTCGCCCTTCTTGGGCTTGTTGCCCACCTCATCCATATAGCAGGTACAAGTGAATGCATCGTCACTCTTAAGACCCAGCTCCTTAAGCTGACCCTCGTAAAACTCCTGAGTGGAGTACATAAACTTATTGAATATCAGCTTCTGTAAAAAGTTTGCGGGAACGTTTTTGTCCACAGGTCTGGGGTCAACAGAAAATTTCTGGCTCGATACCACTCCCGCATCTATAAGCTGCTGCATAAGCTCAAACACAGGTGTCATCATCTTAAGTCCAAAGGACGTAACGAGATGGTTGTATTCCGAGGTAACGGGAACCATACGCTCCGCGCCGAAGGCATCTCCGTACATAACGAGAGTCTTCATAACCTTAGCCATCACTTCACCACGCTCACCGTTAAGTATGGCTTGCTGTTCTTGTGTAAGATTCATCTTTACAAATTCCTTTCTTAAAGCTTCATTGCCACATCCCAAGCGCCCCAGATGACCGTACGGAGATTGCCTACCGCCGCCGCGTCACCTATAACGTGGATATTCTTTTTCTTTTTAGCCACAGGCGCAGGATTATATCCGACAGACATAATTACAGAGTCTGCGTCTATCTTGAATTCCTTGCCCTCCTTATCCTTGACTACAACACCGTCCTCGGTAACCTCGCACAAGGACGTTTCAAGATGCACGGGCACCTTGTTAGTCTTAAAGAAGTCACGGAGATAGCTTGTGTTAGCAAGGCATATACCCTTGGTGGTAATAAGGTCGTCCTGCATCTCGACGATAGTAGGCTTCTTGCCTTGGAGATACAGCTCATAGGCTATCTCGCATCCCGTAAGTCCGCCGCCGATAACCGCTACGTTTTCACCGACCTCGGCGTTACCGAGCAGGAAGTCGATTGCCTCAACCGCTCTATCCGCGCCCTTGACGGGTATTTTCTTTGCTACCGCGCCCGTAGCGACGATTATCTCGTCAGCGTCAAGTGCTTTTACGTCGGTAATCTCGGTATTCATCTTAACTTCAACAGGATGCTTCTTAAGCTCTCTTATGTACCACGCGATAAGCTCTCTGTCCTTTTCCTTAAAGGAAGGAGCCGCCGCGGCTATGAATACGCCGCCGAGCTTGTCGGTCTTTTCATAAAGAGTCACCTTATGACCGCGCTTAGCGCAAAGGATAGCAGCCTCCATACCGCCAATACCGCCGCCTATGACCGCGATATTCTTTACCTTCTTGGCAGGCTCTACGTAATACTTCTTAGACTGCATCGTTTCGGGATTGAGAGCGCAGCGGGAAAGACCCATGGTATCGGTCAGGTCCTGAGTATTCGCGTGTCCCTTTGAGGACGAGAAATTAAAGCATCCAGCATGGCAGCAGATACAAGGCTTGATATCCTCAAGTCTGTCCTCAATAAGCTTTGTGATCCATTCAGGGTCAACAAGGAACTGACGAGCGATACCCACTCCGTCTATAAGTCCGCCCTCTACCGCCTTGGCGCCTACGTCGGGCTCCATTCTTCCCGCGCATACTACGGGGATATCAACAAATTTCTTTATATGCGCAACATCCTCAAGGTTACAGTTCTGAGGCATATACATCGGGGGATGTGCCCAGTACCAGGAGTCGTAGGTGCCGTTATCGGCATTAAGCATATCGTATCCCGCATCCTGAAGATATTTAGCCGCTCTTTCGGATTCCTCCATATTTCTGCCCACCTCGGTATATTTCTCACCGGGCATAGCACCCTCGCAGAAGCCCTTCATCTTGGACTCTACGGAATAGCGCAGTGAAACGGGATAATCCTCTCCGCACTCCTCCTTAATAGCCTTTACTACCTCCGCTGCGAAGCGGTATCTGTTCTCAAAGCTTCCGCCGTAATCGTCGGTACGCTTATTAAAGAATTCTATGGCAAACTGGTCGAGAAGATATCCCTCGTGAACAGCGTGAACCTCTACTCCGTCAACACCTGCGTCTTTGCAGAGCTTTGCAGTCTTTGCAAACGCTTCGATAATTTCGTGAATCTGCTCTACGGTCATTTCGGGGCATTCGATATCAGGCGCCCAACGCGCAGGCTGAGGGGAGGGACAAGCGAGCTCGTGAGAGGTATCTATAATAGGCTTAACGATAGCTCTGGTAAATTTATTCTTATGTAAGGGCGCAACAAGCTCGGTTATAGCCCAAGAGCGTCCCATTCCCGCGGTGAGCTGAATGAACAGCTTTGCTCCCGTCTTATGTATCTCATCCATAAAGACCTTAAGCTCTTCAAACATTTTAGGGTTCTGCCAAAGCCACTTGCCCCAGAAGGTATCACGCAGAGGCGCAATGCCGGGGATAATAAGTCCTACGTTGTTATTGGCTCTTTCGATAAACAGCTTTGCCGCCTCCTTATCAAAGTGACATCCGCCAAGCTCGAACCAACCAAACAGTGATGTTCCACCCATGGGACACATTACGATGCGATTCTTTATCTCTACATCACGTATCTTCCAAGGCGTAAACAGCGCTTGATATTTAGGGTCCAAATTTTCCATAAAAAACTCCTTTCGATACACAAATATCATTACACACATCATTATACAACATTTTTGTTGATTAGTCAACCTTTTTGTCACATTTTCCATTTAGTAATAAAAGATAGGATTATGCAAAAATGAAAAGCACCTGTATAAAAACAAGTGCTTTCATTTATTATTCTGCCTCTTTCATCTCCTCGGAGCGTTCGGCATTCTGATTCACTTCCTCGGGGTCGTGATAGGTGGGGACCACCTTCTTCATTGCCTCTATCACCAAGGTGTGGTCAAGACCGTCCTTAGTAGCCTGAACAGCTTCTACCAAAGTAGCTATCTTTTGGTCTACCTCTTCTCTCGTATAGGGAGCGTCCGTCTCGATAAATATCATATCATTATCGGTTTTTTCAAGTGTTTCGGTCTTTATAAGCAGTTCCTCATAGAGCTTTTCTCCGGGTCTGAGTCCTATCTCCTCGATCTTGATATCCTCCTCGGGAACAAGACCGCTGAGCTTGATCATATTGACAGCAAGGTCATATATCTTAACAGGCTTGCCCATATCAAGAACAAAGAGCTGTCCCTTCTGAGCCATAGAGCCTGCCTGAATAACCAGCTGTGCCGCCTCGGGGATGGTCATAAAGTAACGTATTATGCGCTTATCCGTAAGGGTTATAGGACCGCCCTTAGCTATCTGGCGTCTGAACAAAGGAATAACAGAGCCGTTTGAGCCGAGCACGTTTCCAAATCTTACAGCCGCAAAGCAAGTATCTCCGTCGGTACGGCTTTGTACTATCATCTCACACATACGCTTAGATGCACCCATTATATTAGTGGGATTTACAGCCTTATCGGTAGAGATCATAATAAACTTCTCAACGCCGTAGCGCTCAGCCGCGTTTGCCGTATTGTAGGTTCCGATAACATTATTTTTAACCGTTTCGCAGGCATCATGCTCCATAAGCGGAACGTGCTTATGCGCCGCCGCGTGGAATACCACATTGGGTCTGCACCGACTGAATATAGCGTTGAGTCTTTCGGGGTCTCTGACCGAGGCAATGAACACCTCAAGGTCAAGACGCGAGCCGTATTCAAGTCTCAGCTCCTGCTGTATATCGTAGGCATTGTTCTCATAAATATCAAGTATTATAAGCTTCCTAGGCTTACATCTCGCTATCTGCCTGCAAAGCTCGCTTCCGATAGAACCGCCGCCGCCTGTAACGAGAACCACCTTGTCCTTGTAATACTGCAAGGAACGGCGGTTGTTTATGCTCATAGGCTTGCGGAAAAGAAGGTCCTCTATTCTGAATTCACGAAGAACTCTTCTTCCCTTGCTTTCATCCTCGTCCATATCACGTACGGGAGAATCGTAGAGCTTTATCTTACATCCTGTCTTGCTGTAAAGATGATGGATGTGCTTGATAGCCTCACTGTCAAGCCCGGGCATCGCTACGAATATTTCCTGTATAGGCATAGAACGGATAGTCTTTACGATATCCTTATCCTCGTGATAAACCCTGATGCCGCTTATATAGCTTCCCTTCTTTGACGCATCCTTATCTATAAAAGCGATAGGATTGTAGCTGGAGGTCTTACTTGCGATAAGCTCATCCGCAAGAAGCGCTCCTATCTGACCCGCTCCAACGATAGCTACATTTATCTTGTGGCTGTTGGGCTCATCCGATAATTTGTTTCTGTATTTATACAGCAAACGGTAAGCGTATCTTGAGAGAAGCGTCAGCAAGCAGAAAAGCGACACTACGATAATGTAATACCAAATCTTTATATCCTGTCTTACGATAGCGAAGATAGCTATTGCCACAATTCCTGCAAAGGCATCTGAAAGTATTGCCGTAAGATATGCCTTGGTATAGGTGTAGCGCCAGACGTTTCTGTAGAAATTAAACACACACCTAAATGAGAATACCAATATGAACAAAATGATAAAATTCTTCAAAAACTCAGGAAGATTATCGAGATTCAGCGTATTGTCAAGCTTAACTCCCAATACGTAAAGCATATTTACAAACAGGAAGCAAAGTATATCAAATAAGAAAAGCAAAACCTTTCTCGACTTAAAAAACATCATCTTTATCAATTCTCCTTTTGGTGGTCTTAGCAGTTGCCGAAAGTCAAAGCTATTCTTTAATCTTACTATTTATCACCTAACAAATTCGACAGATAACAACATATTACTTTAATTGTACCATTTATTTTACCTTTTGTCAAGTATTTATAACAAACTTGCGCTCTTGAACGTATGGAGGCTATATCTCTATCTCCACTCCGTTCACGGTAACACCGTTATCCGCTCTTATAAGAATATACTTTGCTCCGTCAATAATTCTCGCTTCAACCATATCCGCGCTGTCCGCATTCACCTTAACGGTTACCTCGGGAGTGCTTACCGTTATCTGCCTTGGAGAGCTTATATTTGAAGGAGGTATGGTAGCGTCCGCGCCAAATCTCTCGTCAAACTTTTCTTCAAATGCCTCTATCTTTTCCTCTGTGACACCGCAGTAGCGGAGCATATCGCCCGCCTCGCTCTTATCTATTACGAGTGGCTCCTCAAGCTTTTCGCTTTTGTGCTCGGATATCTTATGGTTAAGCTGACTGTTGACCGAGCGAACAACTCTCAGACTGCACTCCTCTGCCACAGTCTCCTTAAGAATATCTCCAAAGGTATCCTTCTGCTCCTTTGCGGGCATTGGCAGCTCGTTGCAGAACAGAGCATCCACCAGCTCCTGATGGCTGTCCTCAAGACTCCTTGTATAATACAGAGCCTTATATATATTGGTCTTTTTATCCTCAAAGCAAGGGAACATAAAGCCCAGCTCCGCTCTTCCCAATACCGTATCGGAGCATATACTTCTGAAGCATTTGCCTGGTATGTAATAGCTCATAGTAGGCTTGCCCTCTTTTATAGGGCATACGGCGCATATAATGTATGAAAATACCGATACCGACTCGCTTTCCTTCTCACCGTCCGAGCCGTAATCAAACACATCATGCTTGTCGTGCGCCATAAGTATCAGGTAATTGCCTTCCATCTCAAGATTATCTATTATTTTTTTGTAAAGCTCCTGCCTCAAAGTCTCATTTTTTAGTTCGCTTCCCCGAAGCTCTGATATAAGTCTGTATTCTTCACTCTCGTTTATCTGAGCGGTTGTAAATTCTATATCAAGAAGATTTCTTCCCATATTTCCCGAAAGCACCTTTTTCAGAACCGTGAGCATTCCCTGGGCATCATCCTGAGTCATTGTTCCGAGACTTTGGTCAAATTCGGATATAATCTCCTTTTGCTCGTTAACAAAGCAGCCGCACACTCGGCTTATATTGCTTCTGTCTGCGCGGTATCTTCTGCGTATCTCGGCTATTTCGTTCTGTGTCATTTTTTACTCCTTATTTACATTTTCCATATATTTATTCAGGTCACAAATACTCACACTTAGCATTTCCCAAAAAACTCAAATTAATAGTCTTAGCTGTATTCTTCACACTACGCTCTTGAGCGTGACTTTGATTATACCACATTTCAAAACTTTTTTCAACCTTTTTTGAATAGTCCTGTTCCTTTGGGGCAAACTTTAAAAAAAGAAATATAAGTAAGGAGCTATTATGTCCGAGCAAAATTCAAAAACGGTAACCAAAAAATTTCTTGATTCTCTATACAAAAACGTAAAGATGGGAGCCGATTCCATCATAGACCTTATGCCCAAGGTCAAGGACAAGGGTATGCGTGAGGAAATGACAGCGGAGCTGGAGCGATATGAAAAATTTGCCACGAGCATACGTGATATTCTCTTCAAGGCGGGTGACGAGCCCAAGGAAGAAAGCTTTATGGCAAAGGCTATGACCAAAATGGGAATAGAGATGAACACAATGATGGATTCGACCACCAGTCATATAGCGGATATGATGATACAGGGTGCTACTATGGGCGTCACCGACACCACAAAGCTTATCCGCGAGTATGAGAACACAGCTTGCTCCGAGGAAGCTCTCGCTCTCGCTCGAGAGACCGTAAGATACGAAGAAGAAAGTATAGAAAGACTTAAGAAGTTTTTATAAGAAAAGGCTGTTGCAGATTTTTTGCAACAGCTTCTCTTTATACTATTACTACAACAGTTTCCTTGTTATTCTTTCTGGCGTATTCTATGGTATGCTTAGTCCCTTTAGATATCCCGTCCCACACTACCAACACCTTGTCGGCAATATCCACCATTTTGTCGTTACGCTTCAGGGGCGCGCCCCTTTTATAAAGTCCGTACTGAGCGCGAAGTATCAGCTTTGACATTCTGTGCTCATCAGCATATTTTTCAGCAATCGTATCAATTCCCCCTGCCCCGCCCGAAATTATAAGCTCGGTATCTTGCGGGATATACGGTGACAAATCAAAATCGGTTATACTTCTCGACCCAACTATTAAAAGCTTCATTATTCGTACCTCTTTTTATATATTTATATAATCATATACTTAATCAATAGAATTGTCAATAGGCTATATAAATATTAGAATATATATTGGAAAGAGGTGATATCGTTGATAAAATTAACACTTGACCGTTATTTAAACGAAAACAACATAACAAGATATGAGCTGTCAAAAAAATCCGGAATTACTTTTCCTATCATAGATAACTACTACAAAAACAAAGTTGTTCGCTATGACAGCTACGTATTGGATAGAATATGTAACGCCCTGCACTGTGAACTGTGCGATATTATAGAATATACGCCTGATAATTGACATGGAAAAACAGAGCTGCCGCGCTATAAGCGCGGCAGCTCTGTTTTTATTTACCCACACAAAATCTTGAAAATATCTCGGAAACTATTTCTTCGCCTATTTCTCTTCCGTCCACCTCACCGAGGGCTGACATAGCGCACTCCACTCCTACACAGCAGGCATCAAGCGACATACCCATATTCATATCACGGATAGTACGCTCTAAAATGTCACTCGCCGACCTTAATGATGCATACTGTCTTGCACCTGTAACCACAGCATCGTTTGCCATATCTATCTCTCCGTCGATAAACATTTCCTCTACGGCTTCTTGGAGAGCGTCAAAGCCCTCTCCCGTCAGCGCTGAGACCTGTATTACACGGTGAAATCCCTCACACAAGGCTGACATATCACTCACACCCACATCCGATTTGTTTATCAAGGCTATACAGGGAACATCCATCTGCTTTATCCTGTCCGCGAGAGCGAAATCCTCTGGAAGCGGCTCTCTTGAGCCGTCAAACACCGCAAGTATCAAGCCAGCCTCGCTGATTTCGCGCAATGAACGCTCTATTCCTATGCTTTCCACCTTGTCTTCGGTTTCACGTAAGCCCGCGGTATCGCAAAGCAAAAGCGTTGCCTTTCCCATAACCGCCGCCTCACGAAGCACGTCGCGGGTAGTTCCCTCTATATCCGTAACAATCGCCGCGTCGTATCCGAGTATGCGATTGTATACCGAGCTTTTTCCCGCGTTTGTTCTTCCACAGATAACAGTAGGTATTCCCTCGTTCACCGCTCTTCCCGTTCCGTAGGTCGCCGAAAGCTTGTTTATCTCAATAAGTACGCCTTGCAATTCTCCAATCATCTCATCGCGGCTCATATCCGATAGGTCCTCCTCGGGAAAATCTATCACCGCGTATATGCTACTGAGAACTCGCAGAAGCGCACCGTAAAGCTCGTCCATCTTATCTGAAAGTCTGCCTCTCATTCCGCTTCGGGCAAGTGTAAGCTGACTCTCGCTTTTTGCTTCAAGCAATGAACCAAGTGCCTCTGCCTCCGTAAGCTTCATCTTGCCGTGCACAAAAGCCCTGCGGGTAAATTCTCCCGCCTCAGCCGCACGCGCGCCCGCCAGAAGAACAGCCGACAGCACCCTTCGGGTAACGAGTATTCCCCCGTGGCAGGTTATTTCTACCGTATCCTCCCCTGTAAATGAATGGGGGGCTCGGAATACCACTGCCATTCCGTCATCCACGCTGTTATCTTCCCCATCGGGCATAAATATCTCTCCGTACACCATTTTCCCGTGAGAAAGCTCGGACAGTCTTTTCTTAGAAGCAGGGCGAAAAACTCTGTCCGATATATTTATCGCGTCCGCTCCCGATATACGTATCATAGCAACTCCGCCCTTACCGTAAGGAGTGGAAACGGCAGCAATCGTGTCTAACAAATTCATAGCGTCACCTTCATAGAAAAATTAAAAGGCTACCGCAGACGCGATAGCCTTTTTGCATACGAGATTACTCAGCAGCCTCAACAGCAGCCTCAAGCTCTTCAGCGTCCTCACCGTCATCGATAACGAGGTCGCAATCGTCGCACTCGTCAAGAAGATCGTCGCAATCGTATACGAGATCCTCAGTGTACTTCTTGATCAGCTTGTAAACAACAAAAGCGATTGCGCTTGCAGCAGCAACAACAGCAACTGTTATAGCAATGATCTTACCGTAATTGGTCTTCTTTTTCTTGAAAAAGCTAAACATATTCGTTCCTCCCTTTTATATTTACTTATGAGTTTTCTTTATCTTCGCAAAGAATACACTTCTTAAGTATAGTATATCATATTTTTGAAAAAATGCAATAAAATTTTTTATTTTTTTCAATTTATTCATATTTATTTTTTGCAAGTCAAATTTATTGTCGAAAAAGCGGAGAGTAAATCCGCAAGCAAGTAAAAAAAGTGAAATTTTTTTCGTATAGTACTTTCATAAAAACAAAAAATCTGTTATAATATATTGGGTAATATCTTTTTCGGAGGCAATATGACATATAACGAGATATGTAACGCTCTTGCGGGCGCTGAAATTGAAAATAACCGCGGCGAGGCATCTATGCTTATATGCCGCTTTTGCAATATAAATAAAGCCGACCTTCTGCTGAAGCATGATGAGGATTTTCAAAGTCCCGAGCTTGAAGCCGCGGTAAAAAAACGCTGTGAGCACTATCCTCTCCAGTATATTCTCGGATATTGGGATTTCTGCAACGAGACTTACAGGGTAAACGAAAATACTCTTATTCCCCGTCAGGACACCGAAAAGCTTGTAGAGCTTGCAATAAGGCTTATCCCCGACAACGCGAGGATAATAGATTTGTGCACAGGCAGCGGATGCGTTGCCATCTCCACCCTTGCCGCACGCAAGGACTGCCGCGCCGTGGCGGTTGACCTTTTCCCCGCGACTCTTGAGGTCGCCCGAGAAAACGCCGAGCTTAACGGCGTGGGAGATAGAATGGGCTTCCTTGAGCAGGACGTGCTTTCTCCCGAATTTATGAATGGTCTTGGAACCTTTGATTGCATACTGTCAAATCCGCCTTACATAGAAACTCACCAAATACCTCTTCTTGACGAGGAGCTTTCCTTCGAGCCCGAGGCGGCTCTTGACGGCGGAGATGACGGTCTGGATTTTTATCGCGTGATAATCTCTCAATACGGTGCGTACCTGAGCAAGGACGGAATAATGCTTCTCGAAATAGGATGCGACCAAGCGAAGTCGGTAGCCGCAATTGCCGCAAGCGCTGGAATGCGCTGTGAGATATTCAAGGATTACGGTGGAAATGACCGCGTTGCCTATCTTAAATTTTGCCCCTCTAAGGCAGATGGTAATCCCTCCAAGGATATTGCGACGAGCATAGGAATATAATTATCTTACATTTGGATTGCAAAGGAGATAACTGTTTTGAATATTGTTGTTCTCGCAGGCGGGCTCTCGCCTGAACGCAACGTGTCTCTTTCGTCGGGAAGTCTGATTTCGGCAGCTCTCCGAAGAAAAGGACACAGCGTGCTTATGATAGACGTTTATGAAGGAATAGAAAATATAGGTGATTCTCCCCTGTCGCTATTCACTAATGTGGGAGAGGATACGAGGTGCGTAGGTTCAACCGCGCCATCGGCTGATGAGCTTGAAAAAATACGCCGAGCTAACAAAAACAGATGCGAGCTTATCGGTCCAAACGTGCTTACTCTTTGTAAGCTCGCCGACGTGGTCTTTCTCGCACTCCACGGAGATATGGGAGAAAACGGTCAGCTTCAGGCAACACTTGACGTTTTCGGCATAAAATACACGGGAAGCGGATACATCGGAAGCTTGCTTGCCATGAATAAGGATATAGCCAAAAAGCTTATGAGGCAGAGCGGTGTCATGACTCCCGATTGGGTAAAGGTAGATACCTCTGACAAGGATTACAGCATAAATGAAATCGCCGATAAAATAGGATTTCCCTGCATAGTCAAGCCCTGCTCCTGCGGCTCCAGCGTGGGAGTATCAATGGCAGATAATATCACAGAGCTTACTCAGGCGTTAAAGGCTGCCGCGGATTATGAAGCAGAGGTGCTTGTGGAAAAAAGAATATTCGGTCGGGAGCTTACTCAGGCGTTTATAGACGGCAAGGCGCTCCCTCCCGTTGAGATAATTCCAAGATGCGGATTTTACGATTATGCGAACAAATATGTGGCAAACGCTACCGAGGAAATATGCCCCGCTTCCCTTAAAGAAAATATAAGAACAAAGCTGGACAGCATAACAGAAGCCTGCTTCACAGCGCTATGTCTTGGGGACTATGCCAGAATAGATTACATACTCGACAAGGACGGTAACTTCTGGTGTCTTGAGGCGAACACTCTCCCCGGTATGACCCCTACCAGTCTTATGCCCCAGGAAGCGGCTGCCGTAGGCATAGATTACGATACCCTTTGCGAAAAATTGTCATTGATGGCTTATAACAAAAATAAGCGTAACTGAATTTAAGAATAAAAGCCGAGAAATTTCTCGGCTTTTTATGTTATATAGAGTAAAATTCACTTGACATATCTCAATAAATCTGCTATAATACTTAGGTGCTGTGAGTTTATTGAATATTTCGGGGTGTGGCGCAGTTGGTAGCGCGCGACGTTTGGGAGCAAGACACCGCCCCCTCATTATGAAATCCCGAAAAACGCCAAAAAGCCTTACAAACACTGACTTTTTCGGCACTATACTCTCTTTCAAAATCGCTGTGAAAAGCGGTTTGACCACATGTTTGACCACTTACGGAAAAACCGTGAAAAATTGAATAATTTCATCATTTCGGGGTGTGGCGCAGTTGGTAGCGCGCGACGTTTGGGACGTCGATGCCGCAGGTTCGAATCCTGTCACTCCGACCAAAAATCACAGATGAGGCTTGCCCTCGTCTGTGATTTTTTTGCTTGATGTGTCGATTTGAACCTATTTTGCGGAGCAAAATGCAGGTTCGCATACCTCGCCTGAAGATCGACAAGCTCGCTTGTCAGGCGTAAGGCGCGGGTATCACGGAGCGAAGCGAAGTTACCCTGTCACTCCGACCAAAAATTGTGCTTTATGCACCAAAAATCAGTCCTTTTCGCAAGATTAGGACTGATTTTTTGTTTATTATCTCCAACCCATTCCCTCGCCAAAAGACCACAATTTTTTGCCCAAACGCTATGTTTCAGCACAAGACACCGGTTTTGCGCATTTATTACGGGCGTCTTGGGAGTATTTTTTGAAAATTCCTTTTCTTTGCTTACTGCGATACAATTTTGAAGGGCTGACGATTGCTTTCGCCAGCCCCTTGTGTGTATTGTTCTCCACGATAAATTGGACTTTGTTTATGTAGCTACTTTACGCAAGTTTCTTTTTTGTTGCGATCTGTATGATACGAAGAATGGAGGGACACAGTATAATATTGAGAACAAGCTCAATAATAAAATTCAGATCTGCCAAGCCGAAGATCAGCATTCCAATACCAACGCCATTCTCCCCAGCTAAACTAACCAACTCATCCCAAATGAATAAATAGCATCCAAGCACGAATATTCCACTATTGAGCACGGGAGCAACAACGGCTGAGCAAGTAACCGCGCCTATGGGATGTTTCCCAGACAATACTTTATAAACTATTCCGGCTACAAATCCCGCAACAAGACCTTTTACGAGTAGTGTCGCTACACATCCTACAGGACTATATGCTAAAAAAATACCTGCCTCCGAAAATGCCAAAATATTCGGTATGACTGTCAGCCACGCGCCTACGAGGGGACCGCATAATGCACCGCCAATAATTACAACCGGGAGGACAAGCGTTATAGATGCTCCGAGAATCGGAATTTTGATAAAGCTTAATGCTGTTGCAAGCGCGGTCAAAAGACCTACGAGAGCCAGCTTTTTGATTGATTCTTGATTAAATTTGCTTCCTTTCATTGTCTTTCTCCTTTGGCATTACGCTTAATTATCCAAATGCTCAAAAATCTTCTGCCATACAGCATCATCTTGAGCAGTCATTCTTTCCCAATCATATGAAGCTACGAACTGTGCCTTTTCTTCCCTCGACACATTCTTTTTACGCGCGAATTTGGCTCTCGCTTCACTGAATTCACCAAGATACTTTACAGCGTCCTCTGTATAGTTAGGATTGTGCCCTTTGTTTTTAACAAAAAGGAAATCCACGTTCTCTCTGCCTTCAAGTCCTGATTTTAGAATATCGTAGTGATTACGGCGGCACATCTGATCGTTCTCCGAATAGATCAAGAGTGCTTTCGTTTTGGAGTTCTTCAAGGTTTCTATTGCATTGAACTCAACAAATCTTGGATTCGACTCTTTTTCAAGCGCAAGGATCGCCTTGCGATATCCCTTCATGATGCCCGAAAAGAAAGTGCTGATCATTTCCTCTACCGAAACAAAGCCGCACATTGCAACGATATGCGAAATCTCGGGGTGAAGAGCTGTAATATTCAAGGTGGAGAATGCGCCCCAGCTATGCCCCATAACAGAAATATCGTAGGATGCAAAACGCTCGTCGGCTTTTAACATCGTTATGCAATCGTTCAGGTCACAGAGAGACTGAGCAAGTCCATTAGGGGATTTACCGCCTGAGTTCATACAGCCCGTATGATCGTAGGCAAATACCTTGTATCCGTGTTTACAGAGCTTTTCGATCTCCTTCATATAGGCAAGGTGACCGCCTCCAAAGCCGTGGTCAAATACGATGAGTCTGTCGGAAATGGCATTGTCATATTCATAGAACCAACCGCAAAGCGTGTGACCTGCTGATGCCTTAAAGCGTTTTGCTTCAACCTTCAAATCGGGATAATCTTCCGAACAGAAGTAAAAGACAGTTTCAACATCATCACATCTTGTGTGCATCATGCCCTTATACATATTCACAACTTGTTTTTCGAAAATCATAGTATTTTCTCCAATTTCGCATTCATATTAGTCATTTGTTACTTAATACAAACAAATTCTTATTTATCGGTGAGTTTATTATATCACATTTTTGTGAATATTTCAACCGTTCAAAGCTATAAGGGCTGACAATTTTCTGTTGTCAGCCCTTATACGTTACGCATTCGCCCTCTTTTTTATCACGGCGATTTCTTTTTTCATTTGCTTTATCAGCTACGCGAGCTTTTCCTCGCATTCCTCTCGTGTCTTTGCGTATACATTCTTGGATATGCGTTTGCCGTTGCATGGTGCCGGCGATATGGCTGTAGATGTTCAGCGTGGTCTCCGAGCGTATCTGACCTATCATAGCGGAGAGCGTTTTAATATCCATGCAGTTCTCTAACGCCATCGTAGCGAATGTCTGCCGTAGGTCGTGGAAGCGTATGATTTCTGTCTGCGTTAGCACCTGCAATGTTAGCTATCTTATTTTTAATTTTGCTTGACAGCTTTTCATTAAGATAATCCACCATATCGAGCATAAGCGGATAGGTTTCGGGGTCATACTCAACGTCCAAATGCCAGAGCTGCGACATCGGTCATTACCAAACCCATACCGCATCCCATAATGATTGCGCTTATGCTGCCAAATACGTACGCAAACACGTTTGCGGGCGCTTCACCTTGGCATCAAGCCCACGAAGTGCATCAAGTTCTGAGGGCTGCTTTTCCATATACTGTGTGCGAGTCCTTTGCGCCATAAACTGTTGATCGTTCTTGTTCATATATTACCTCGCTGGTTGTGATTTTCTGGTTTTATTATAACAAGGTTTTTTGATTTTTTTATAAATTGTTTGCGTTTTGTTAATCATTATTTTTCTTATGTTTTATAAAAATATTATCCCCTTAGAGTAGGAGCTGTGTTCCTGAGGACACAACTCCAGTTCTATTCGCCTTTGGCGAGTGATATTGCTACGCAGTGATATTCGGCTCACGCCGAGTGATATTCGCTACGCCAGTTTCAGGCGGCGAATAGAATATCACTTCAAGGCAACGCCTTGAAATATCACTTTTGCAAAGCAAAATATCACGCTATCGAAGATAGCATATCACTAAAAGCTATCGCACTTACTCACCACCCAAAGTGGCTGTGCAACAGAAAATAGCCGATACAGAAATAAATCTATATCGGCTATTTTACTGTCTTTTAGAACCCGATGCATAGACACCCGAATTTTCTCAGGACCACACTAAGGGGATAAATCAGTATTACACAGGATTTTCTGTTTTGCTTTAATTCTAACTTCTCTTCTCTGCCAAATATTCCTCGGCAAAATGTACCGCTACGGCGCCGTCGGAAGCCGCTGTAACTATCTGTCTGACATTCTTTGTTCTCACGTCACCAACGGCAAAAACTCCTTCAATTTTGGTTTTTGTGGTTTCGTCAGCCACGATATATCGGTTTTCATCAAGGTCAAGCTGCCCCTCGAACATATCCGATGCGGGTGAGCGACCTATACTGATAAACAATCCGTCCACAGACAGCTCTGAGCGGTTGCCATTCTTTACGTCCTCTATTGCAATGCCGCTTAGCTTTCTGTCAAACAGAAGCTCACTTACACGGCTGTTCCAGAGAAACTCCACGTTTTCCGCCTTCATAAGCGGCTCGTGATATATCTTGGTAGCCCTGAGCGTATCTCTGCGGTGTATAAGATATACCTTTTTGCAAAGACGGGAAAGTATCATTGCGTCAGCAGCCGCAGAGTTTCCTCCGCCCACCACCGCGACCGTCTTGCCTCGAAACATCATTCCGTCGCAAGCGGCACAGTAGCCTACTCCTCTGCCTATAAGCTCATTCTCGTGCTCTATACCCAAGTGCTTATGGGTTGCTCCGGTAGCAATGATAACTGTTTTCGCCAGAACTTCTCCGCTATCTGTATTTATCCTTTTCGGGCAGGCGGTAAGCTCTACCGAAAGCACCTCGGTCTGTCGGGTAATTGCCCCAAATCTTTCAGCGCCCTTCTTCATTTTTTCTCCCAAGGAGAACCCGTCTATTCCCTCGTCAATGCCGGGATAATTTTCAATAATTTGCGTCTCGGTCATCTGACCGCCCGCGCTGAACTTTTCGAGCACAAGGGTGTCAAGTCCCGCTCTTGCGGCGTAAAGCGCCGCCGTATAGCCCGCAGGACCTCCTCCGATAATTACGGTGTCAAATACTCTGTTATCCATCTTTATTTAAGCATAGCAAGTATCTGTGCTTCGGGAAGCGCACCTACCGATGCATTCACTACCTCGCCGTCCTTTACAACAAAAAGAGACGGAATGCTCATTACCTCAAATCTTTCGGCAAGCTCGGGCTCCTCATCCACGTTTACCTTACACACCTTATACTCGGAATGCTCCTCACCTATCTTTTCCACGATAGGCGACAGCATACGGCAGGGTCCGCACCAGCTTGCGAAAAAATCAAGAAGCACGGGGCGGTCGCTTTTTATAACCTCTTCTTCAAAATTATTTTTATTTACCAAAACAACTGACATTTTATTATCCTCCTATCTTACGTCTTTCGTTTTATTTTAACACAAGAAGCCTCCCATTATGAGAGGCTTCCTTGTATAATCAATAATTTTCCGCGTGAACCTCAAAATAGCTCTGAGGATGCGCGCAGGTAGGACAAAGCTCGGGAGCCTTTGTACCAACAACGATATGACCGCAGTTTCGGCACTCCCATACCTTTACCTCGCTCTTTTCAAAAACAGCCGCCGTTTCAACGTTCTTGAGAAGCGCACGGTACCTCTCTTCATGGTGCTTCTCAATAGCAGCTACCAGACGGAACTTCTTAGCAAGCTCAACAAAGCCCTCTTCTTCTGCGGTCTTTGCAAAGCCCTCGTACATATCGGTCCACTCATAATTTTCTCCGTCTGCGGCGTGTCCAAGGTTATCTGCGGTATTTCCTATACCGTTCAGCTCCTTAAACCACATTTTTGCGTGCTCCTTTTCATTATCGGCAGTCTTGAGGAAGAGCGCAGATATCTGCTCATATCCTTCCTTCTTTGCTACCGACGCGAAATATGTATATTTATTTCTCGCCTGTGATTCACCCGCAAAGGCAGCCTCAAGATTCTTTTCGGTCTGTGTTCCCGCGTATTTATTTGCGGGTGCTTCTATTATCTCCTCAAACTTATCTCCCTTTACCTTACAAATAGGGCATACAGGCTCCGCGCCGTTTTCTACCTCAAAAACAGCTTTACATACCTTACATCTAAACTTTTTCATAGCTTATCTCCTTTTTATATATTTTTTAAAGACATACATCCTCTGTTTTTATTATATCACCTTTAATATAAGATTTCAATATTATTTTTAATTTTAGCAATAAAAAAACAGCCCTCGGCTGTTAAATGCACAAATAGAGAAATGACCCTTGACTGCAATTTCTTCACACTGCAATCAAGGGTCACTTCTGTTCACTCTTGATATCTAACATCTTTCTTAATCCTCGCTTTCCTCGTCTACCCTTTACTACGTCTACTACATCCCTCAAACACTCAAAATCCAATTCTCTAAGGAGAATACCCTTTGTTTTTCTTGTATGCTTCTGCTGTAAAAGGCGATATTTCCAACTTCTCTGCCGCGTCACTTTTTCGTCCCGATTTAAATTCGCCGTCCTAAGCTTTTTAGTAACCTAAGAGAGCTACATCTATGTTAAACTCCTCACTCACATCATCACCGATATACGGAACGCTTTTTCGTGTTTTATTTACACCTGCCTCGAAGTTTCGTATTCACTTTTTCATTGGAGTGTACCGTCCTGTTCTTCTTTTAACACTTCAGGTTGATTTCCTTGCCTACTTCGTTTTTGAGTGGTCAACTTAATTTCCCATTGGCCCGTACCATCCTTTCTGGCTTTATTATAGCATACTTTTTTTGCTTTTGCAAGATGGTATTTTGTACAAAGTTTATAAATATTTTTTGTTTATTGTATGGAAATTGGTGATTATGACTGTTAATTTATTGATAAAGTATTGACAAGCCCTTTTGTCTGTGATATAATAGATATGTTGTGTGGCACAGAACAGCAAAAAAAGCAGCCTTGAACCGTCAAGACTGCTTTTCTCTTTTTATTCATTTACTGTGCTGCGTCAACTATTGCAGTAAACTTCTTTGCAACCAGAGAAGCGCCGCCTATAAGACCGCCGTCAACGTTGGGCTTTGCAAGAAGCTCAGCAGCATTTGCGTCGTTCATAGAGCCGCCGTACTGAACGGTAACAGTCTCAGCCACCTCAGCACCGTACACCT
>JAEIGA010004657.1_pt1 | contig 21183 bp, 16 predicted proteins | sample 9270691 | NCBI WGS metagenome assembly JAEIGA01 (sample SAMN17057246, study PRJNA624740) | gut metagenome | biome: biome; isolation source: fecal sample | host: Bos grunniens | place: China: Xizang | collected 2019 | reverse complement strand
TCCTCAAGCAAAAGTGACAATTGCAGTCTGTCTGCCCGAATCGAACAGGTCGCATGCTGCAGCAATTTTCCTACATAAGGAAATATATGAATCCTCTTCAGTGAAACAGGTCCTTGTTTACAACCGCTATGAGAAGTCAATCATGGATGCAATAACCGAAGGTGGTGTGGAATACCCCTATTGTGGCAAACTTAGAGGCTTTGGCAATGCTTCAGAATTCTTTACTGATGATTATTTTGAATTCAGCAAGATATTAGGCGGTAAGATTGATGACATCTTTAATAACATAAACATAAAATCGTCATATAATCCTAAAAAAGTGGCTTATAAGGGAAAATCTTCTGTTGCCAATCAATGGTCGAGCCAATATAATGGCAATATGTTGTGGACAAAATTACGTTGCATAGAGTATGATGGCTCTCCTTTTGAAGACAATGACGAAATTGTTTCGACATTGGCAGATGTGGAACACAACAGATGGAATGTCGAGGAACTGTTGATGAATTACCGTCCCCTTACGCGAAAAGAGCAACAGAAGGAGATAGAATCCAATAACGTCAATAAGAATATCCTTAAAAGCCAAATGGCACATTTGGATATATGCTCAAATGCAAGATTGGTGCAAATAGATAAAGACGCACGCAAGTATGACGAGGAATTGAGCAAATGCCTGCATCGCTTGTATACTGAGATTTGCAACATTAATGACTGATACTATGAATCGCATGATTATTTTTATGGCTCTTTTGCCAGTGGCAATCTTTCTTTATTATGTGTTTAACAAGGATAGAAAATCACCCGAACCTCCCGGACAATTACTCAAAGCCTTTATGTTTGGAGTATTGTCTGTCCTGCTCTCGTTCTGCATGTCAATACCATTTGGTCTGATGGGTGTATACCCTGAAACAATAACAACCGTTTGGGGTGCTGTGCGTACTGCTTTTTTCGCTGCTGCAATCCCCGAGGAGATGGCTAAACTGTTTTGCCTATGGCTTGTGTTGCGTAAAAATCCCTATTTCGACGAAAGAATGGATGGCATTGTTTACGCTGCATGTGTTTCGCTAGGTTTTGCTGCTATTGAGAATATAATCTACCTGTTCTCTAATGCCGAAGCTTTCCTGACGGTAGGAATAGCACGTGCATTGTTTGCAATTCCCGGGCATCTGTTTTTTGGAATAATGATGGGATATTATTATTCATTGGCGAAATTCTATCCATCATATTCTGTTAAAAACAGAATATTTGTTCTGTTGTCTCCAGTGTTGGCGCATGGTATTTATGACTCTATATTGATGTCGTTGCCATCAGTTTCGCCAGTTATGGCTCTTGTGCTATTTGTGATGTTTCTGCTTTTCTGCTTTAAAATGTGGAGACATGGAAGTGCAAGAATCGAAGAACTTTTAAGAAAAGATGCTGACGTTGATGTTGTTTGAGCCGTTTTTAATCAGTTGCGGTTATTGCTAAGGCTCGGAAAAGCCTGCAAAGTGCAGTTTTTTGTATTTTGCTCTAAAAAAAATGTGCATAGTGTTGCGTAAGTGGAATTTTTGCGTTACCTTTGCAACGCAAAAGTCAAATGGCGCTTTCGTCTAGCGGCTAGGACACATGCCTCTCACGCATGGAACACGGGTTCGATTCCCGTAGGCGCTACTTAACTGCGAGAAAAGATTCTTTTCTCGCAGTTTTTTTATCGCTGTAATCTGTGACGATAGTGTGTTTCATGTGGGTGGTCGGAAACACAATATATATAAGCTATCTTTTTAAATGCAATAGAAACACCAAACATGACAAGTACTATAATCATAAATGCTGACAAGGAATTCTGCTGTGATGAATTTCTCAGATATGCTGATATCCCAGATCTGACTCTGTATGCAACAGCACCGCAAAGTTGGTTCTTTGTGCGTGAGGGCATTTCCACTACTATGTTTTTGCTTCAAGGCATCGAAGATGGCTATGTACTTTTTGTAGATAATCTGGCAGCATATTCCGACCTTCGTCTTTTTCCTTATCTGGCCGATTCTGTTGCACGCTTTCTGGGTGGCAGCATTGATGGCGATGATGCTCTTTACTTGACTTATGGCGAGGAGTGGGTCGAGGATGTTATCTCCGAGGAGATTGCAATGCTCAAAGGTGTATTGTCGGTTGCTTCGCGCTACTATCTCTCGCTTCCGTTAGTTGCCGATGCTTACGTCACTTTGTCGGCATTTTATGAATTTGGCGTGAACCTTCACTCTTCGACTCCACGCATCTATGGTTATATGCAATATATGATGCTGAATGGCCTATCGCCGACAGGGGAAATGGAGGATAGCTGTTTCTCGGAGGATACCATGGAGGTGGATATTCCTCAGCACGAACCTGTCGGGCGCGTAAAATCGTGGCAACTGGATGGCAGCGAAACATACGAAACTTACTCGCGTGAAGATGTGGAACATCTGCTTGCGCTTGCCGATGAATATCGTGCCGGTCGTCTTTTGCATGGAGTGGTACTGAATGATATTGGTACACTTTTTCACGAGGGGGTTGGTGTTGCAGTGGATGGCGCTTCTGCTATATATTGGTTTCGCGAGGCAGTAAAGGCCGGTGACACTCTGTATGCTGCAACCAATCTTGGCGACCTCTATCGTAAGGGGTGCGGCGAGATTGCTGTTTCATTGCCTGATGCATTGGCCGCCTATCGTCTTTCTGTCGACCCCTATGCCCACTATCGCATAGGGCAGGCTTACGAAGAGGGGTGGACGGGTGAAAAGAATTTCGACGAGGCTATGCGGTGGTATCGTCGTGCTGCCGCCGAGGGACACCATCTTGCAATGCGTCGCCTTCGTCGCGAAAATGTATAATGCCTTTTTAGTATAAATTTCTTATTATAGTGCTAAAACGCCCCCCCTGTTTACCGCGGTAAACAGGGGGGTGTTTTATGTTGGGTATATCTTTCAGCTATTGCTTTTCTGACTTATGCTTAGTCAAGCTCCTGGTCGGCTTCGTATCCGGCCATTACTCTGATTGCATTTTTCAGCATAGCAAATTGTTTGAACAGGTCGTGTACGGGGCTTTCTCCATCCTTGTGCATGGGTGCTTTGCTGTAGAATGAGAGGAATTCCTGTATTCCATAGTATCCTGCGCGCAATGCAAGGTCGGAGAAGAGTACAAGGTCGAGTGCCAAAGGTGCAGCCAATATCGAGTCGCGGCAAAGGAAGTTTACTTTAATTGTCATGGGGTAGCCCATCCAGCCGAAAATGTCGATGTTGTCCCAGCTCTCCTTCTCGTCGCCACGGGGAGGGTAGTAGTTGATGCGTACCTTGTGATATATATCAGAATACAAGTCGGGGTAAATGTCGCTGTCGAGGATATTTTCCACTGCTGACATCTTGCTGCGACGTTTAGTCTCGAAGTTGTCGGGGTTGTCAAGCACCACTCCGTCGCGGTTGCCAAGGATGTTTGTCGAGAACCAGCCTGTAACGCCCAGTTGTCGGGTGAAGAACGCAGGTGCAAGTACGGTCTTCATCATTGTTTGTCCGCTCTTGAAATCTTTTCCTGCGATAGGCACTTTCATCTCTTCTGCCAACTGCCACATTGCGGGAATGTCGATGCAGAGGTTGGGCGCACCCATTACAAACGGACAACCCTCACGCATAGCCGCATATGCGTAGCACATGCTGGGTGCGATGCGTGCTGTGTCGTCAGCCTTCATTGCTGCCTCGAATGCTTCCACTGAACCATGTACTTCGTTGTCGCGGGGGATATATTTCTCGGTACTTGCAATCCATATTACAACCACGCGGTCGCAGCCGTTCTCTTCTTTGAAACGGCGTATATCCTCGCGCAACTGGTTGGTGAGTTCCCAACGGTTGGCACCGCTTTTCACGTTAGGACCGTCGATGTTCGAAGCGTAGCTCTTGTCGAAAAGTGCAGGGATGGGGCGAATGGCCTCGAGCTCTTCGCGTACGGGTTCGTAGTCGGCAGGTTTCAGTACAGAAGCCTTTACTGCAGCCTCATAGGCATTGTCGGGGTAGAGATCCCATGCACCAAAGGCAATGTCGTTAAGCTCTGCCAGGGGCACAATGTCCTTTACCTCTTTGTACATCTTGTCACGACCTGTTCCCAAGCGCATGATTCCTTTGCACGCAAATGAACCTATGGGTTGTGACAATCCTTTGCGTGACATCAGCACGCCTATCATGGTTGTTGTGGTTACGGCTCCCAATCCTACGCACATGATGCCCAGTTTGCCGGTTGCCGCTTTAACATTACTCTGTTTCATCTTGTTATTATCTTTGTCTTTTTATCAAAGTTCAAAAAGTCCCTCTTTCAATATCTCGCTGACTGTCGGATGGGGGAACACTGTTCGTTTAAGGTCACTGACGGTCAGGTTGTTGGTTATTGCCATGCAGGCTGCGCAGATAAATTCACTGGAAGGGTTTCCCAACATATGTACTCCAAGCACTTTGCCATCGGGCGAAGAGAGTATTTTGCACAATCCGGTCTGACCCTCATTCTCTGCTACAAAGCGTCCGGCGTATGTCATAGGCAACTTGCTCAGGCGATATTCTATGCCTTGTGCGGTTGCCTGATCCTCGGTCAGTCCCACTCCGCTTACTTCAGGATTTGTGTAAACTATTCCTGGAATGGCGTTGTATTCCATTTTGTCGTCAATGCCAAGAATGTGGTTGACAGCAACCTCGCCTTCGCGGCTGGCAGTGTGTGCCAGCAATGAGAATCCTGTGACGTCACCGGCTGCATATACATTCGGCATTGTTGTCTGCATATATTCGTTTACCTTTATACCGCGCTCTGCCTCTACAGGGATGTTCTCAAGGCCGAAACCGTCAAGTGTGGCACGACGTCCCACGCTCATCAGTATCTTGTCACCCTCTACACACTGTTCGTCCCCATCGGCGTCGGTGAAGTGTACTGTGTTTCCTTCTATGGCTGTCACTTTGCAACGCAGATTGAATTTGACACCTCGTTTAGCATATATGGCACGAAGTGCTTCGCTTATCTCCTTGTCAAGTCCGCCAAGGATTTCGGGCAGCATCTCTATTACTGTTACCGGAACTCCCAGACTGTTGTAAAGGCTTGCAAATTCCATACCTATCACTCCTCCGCCTATCACCACAAGGCTTTCGGGTGCTTGTGTCAAGGCAAGCATTTCGCGGTTGGTAAGCACGGCCTCATTCTCTTTCGCTCCGGGAATGGGCGGAACAAAAGCTTCGCTTCCGGTGCAAATGAGCAGATTGCGTGTCTGGTAGCTTTCGCCACCGCATGCAATGGTTATGTTCGATGTATCACCGCCGACAATGGTAGCTTCTCCTTTGATGACCTCCACATTGTTGTGTTCCATCTTCAGTTTGATGCCTGCAACCAGTTTGCGTACAACTTTGGTCTTTCTGTCGGCCATCTTCTTGTATTCGAATGCTACATTCTCGGCTGTGACGCCATATTTTTTACTGCCCGAGGCGTGGTCGTACATCTTGGCACTGTAAAGAAGTGTCTTTGTGGGGATACATCCTTCGTTAAGACATACTCCACCCAGTTCGCGCTTTTCGAAAAGGATGGTTTTCAGACCTCTTGCTCCTGCTTTCTCGGCTGCCACGTATCCTGCCGGGCCACCGCCTATTATGGCTAAATCGTACATGTCTGTTGGTTTTATAAGATCGGTTCTACAATTCAGTAAACAATCTCTTATTCATTTATCAGCAAAAATAATTCTTTTTGACGAAAATGGAACATCTTGTCGCAAATGTTTTACTGTTGCTGTTTCATTATGCTCAAAAAAGGCACTATTTTGACTCTTTTGTCAAATTTTATGAAAAGTCAAGGTTCAAATGTTCGCGCAACTTTTCCAGAGCCGGGTTTTTCTCGGCCAGCAGTTTGAACTGCTCGGTACGGTTGTATATGCGACGTTGTACCTGTTGTTCGTTAAGCTCGATTTTCATATCCACCCGTCCACACGACAACTGCTCGGCAATGTATGCTGTAATGCGTTTGGCCTCGGTGGCGAAAAGCTCTGCAACCATCTTGTTATCTACTTTGATGACAAAAAGATTCTCCCCCTTTAGTTCGGGTGATATTATTTTCATTCTGTCGCCAAGCGCTCTCTCGTTTACTGGCAGCTGCACTGCAAATTCGAACCATTTCTGCGACAAAGCCTCTTGTGTCAACAGTTTTTTTGGTTCTTCGGCTGTAGTCTGTACATTTGTCTCCTGTTTTGCTTTGACGGGCGTGCTCTCTTCCTCGCGAGTGGCAGTGGTGTGTGTCCTACGGAACATTCCGCCGAAAGGCATTTTATTCTCTGATGCACCTCTTTTCAGTGCTTCGGGACGTCCGCTTAGAACTGTCGGCTGTGCTGTTGCGGGTTGTGCTGTTTGCTGTGTAGCAGGCTGCTGTGTGGCTTGTGTCGCGGTAGCCTTAATCTCGGTCGTTGCGGGTGGTGTAGGCTGTACTGCTTGTACCTGTGGCCCAACGGGTGATGCATTTGGCTGCTCTGCTTTGTGGAATATCGGTTGTAAACGTGCAGGGCCACGCCCTGATGCTTCGTCCGAGCCGTCGGCTGCTTGTGACAACTGTATGATTGTGAGTTCTACGAGCAGACGCTTGTTGCGGCTGGTTCGATAGTTCATGTCGCAGTCGTTGCACAATTTTATTGCTTTAAACAGGAATTTGGGGGTGCATTTTGCTGCCTGTTCCACATATCTGCGCTTAAGGTCGTCGCCGCACTCCAGCAATGGGTGTGTAGATGGGTCGCATGCAACCAGCAGGTCGCGGAAGTGTGTTGCAAGTCCGCTGACGAATATGTTGCCTTCGAATCCCTTGCCCAGAATTTCGTTGAAGAGCAGCAGCAGGTTGGATACCTGTGAGGCCAATATATGCTCGGTGAATCTGAAATAATAGTCGTAGTCGAGTATGTTCAGACTCTCTATTACCTTGTCATATACAAGATTGCCCTGCGTGAAACTTGCCATCTGGTCGAAGAGCGACAGTGCATCGCGCATGCATCCGTCCGACTTATGTGCAATTATGCGCAGTGCGTCGTATTCGCTTGTTATGCCTTCGCGGTCGGCGATGCTCTTCAGGTGGGCAACTATGTCGTTGCTCTCTATTCTGCTGAAGTCGTAAATCTGGCAGCGTGAAAGTATGGTTGGGATAATCTTGTGTTTCTCGGTGGTTGCAAGTATGAAAATCGCATGCGCGGGCGGCTCTTCGAGTGTCTTCAGGAAGGCATTGAAAGCGGCCTGTGACAGCATGTGAACCTCGTCGATGATGTAGACTTTGTAGCGTCCTACCTGTGGCGGTATTCTCACCTGTTCGTTCAGCGCACGTATGTCGTCTACCGAATTGTTGCTGGCAGCGTCAAGCTCGTATATGGTGAATGAACGCTGCTGGTTGAATGAACGGCACGATTCGCAGTTGTTGCATGGTTCACCATCTGCTGTCGGATGTTCGCAGTTTATGGTTTTTGCAAATATTCGCGCGCATGTGGTTTTTCCCACTCCACGGGGACCGCAGAAAAGGTATGCATGTGCCAGTTTGCCGGTGTGTATGGCATTCTTGAGTGTTGTTGTCAGCGACTTTTGTGCCACCACCGAGTCGAATGTGTCGGGGCGGTATTTTCGTGCTGATACTATATAATTTTCCATTTATATGAGTTTTTCGGTTTACGCTTGCTCGCGTAGTGCGAAAATAACTCTTTTTTTCGGGAAAAATGGTTTATTTCAACAAAAATAGATGTTTGGGGTATTAAATATTGATTTTTTGCAATGAATGTCGGCTGTTTGTTGCTAACCGAATATCGATCTGAATGCCTCCTCCACTTTGCTTACGGCTTTAATGTCTATCGAGTAGCGCGAAAGGTCGAGGCGCTTGATGTTGCTTTTGGGCAGTATTATCTGTTTGAATCCCAGTTTCTCAGCCTCGGCTATGCGCTGTTCAATGCGATTGACTGGACGTATTTCGCCCGACAGGCCAACCTCGCCTGCCATGCATATTGTGGCATCAATTTCCACATCCATGTTGCTCGACAGGATGGCACTTATCACGGCAAGGTCTATTGCTGGGTCGTTTACTCGCAGTCCGCCGGCGATGTTCAGAAAGACATCTTTCTGTGCCAGCTTGAACCCCACTCTTTTTTCGAGTACAGCCAGCAGCATGTTCATTCTGCGTGTGTCGAATCCGGTAGCTGAACGCTGCGGCGTGCCGTAGGCAGCTGTGCTGACAAGTGCCTGCACCTCAATGAGGAACGGGCTCACACCTTCGATGGCTGCTGCAATGGCAATGCCGCTCATGCCCTGGTGGCGGTCGCTCAGCAACAGCTCCGATGGGTTGCTCACCTGTCGCAGTCCCTCGCGCCGCATCTCGTAGATTCCCATTTCGGCTGTGCTGCCGAAACGGTTTTTAATGGAGCGCAGTACGCGATAGACATAATGTTGGTCGCCCTCGAATTGCAGTACCACGTCTACAATGTGCTCAAGAATCTTCGGGCCGGCGATGGCTCCCTCTTTTGTAATGTGGCCTATAAGTACAATGGGGGTGTTGTTGGCTTTTGCATATTTCAGCAGCATGGCAGTACATTCGCGTATCTGTGCAACGCTGCCTGGCGAAGATTCTACGGTGTCGCTGCTCATTGTCTGAATTGAGTCGACAATAATAAGTTCAGGTGCAATCTCCTTGAAGTGTTCGAAAATGGTTTCAAGTGATGTCTCGCAGACAATCATGCAGTTCGACTTTTCATATTCTATGCGCTCGGCTCGCAGTTTTATCTGTCTTACGCTCTCCTCGCCCGAAACGTACAGCACGCGTTTGTTGCCCATTCTCAGCACGGTCTGCAGAACAAGTGTCGATTTTCCGATGCCAGGTTCGCCACCTAAAAGCACCAGCGAACCTGGAACAAGGCCACCGCCAAGCACGCGGTTGAGCTCTGCGTCGTTCATGTCGATGCGTGGCAACTCATCGGTGGAAACATCGTCGATGGCAACGGGACGCGATGTCGCCTTTTCGCAGAAAGCCGCAATCTGTGCGACTTTGTCGTTGCGGATACTCTTTTCGACGAAACTGTTCCATGCACCACAGGCAGGGCATTTGCCGGCCCATTTTGGTGAGTCGTAACCACATTCGTTACACAGAAATATCTTTTTTTCTTTTGCCATTGTCTATGCTTTTAGGATTGGTCGAATCTCTTCAGATAAGAATCTGAAACTGCTTCGCAAAGATAGAAATATTTTTCGAATAAAGAGCGGAATGATTTTTATGCATTTGGGAATGAAAAAAAGAATAATATAGCAGTTGTTTCACGATTTAAGAGCTTACTGTTCTTCTTGTTTGATAGTAAATGATTTACAATTGCAGAAACTTGTTTGTTTGAGATTTTTTGTATCTTAGCCGTAGGACTATGATAAATGTCAGAGGCATTGATTTATAAACACTAATTCTCGGTATACACAGTGACTGTATAATTTGCAGTTTTCGCTCCACTTGTTTATTTTTGCAAAAGTGCAAAACCATTAAAAACTGAAATATGAGTATCCTAAAGAAAGTTATCAAGCCGGCTGCTTTGGCATTGTTGCTGTTCGCATCAACATTTGTTAAGGCTCAGGAGACACAGTATGTACCAACCCCCGAGAACCTCAAGGCTCGTCAGGAGTTCACCGACAACAAGTTCGGCATCTTTATCCACTGGGGGATATACAGCATGTTCGCACAGGGCGAGTGGTACTTGCAGAATTATCCTATAGACAAGAACGAGTATGCAAAGGCTGCCGATGCGTTCTATCCACACCGTTTCGACGCGAAGGAGTGGGTTGCGGCAATCAAGGATGCCGGAGCCAAATACATCTGTTTCACCTCAAGACACCACGATGGTTTTTCAATGTGGGACACAGAACAGAGTGAATACAACATCGTTGATGCCACACCATTCGGTCGTGACGTAATAAAAGAACTTGCCGACGAGTGCCACAGACAGGGTATTAAGCTGCACTTCTACTACTCACACCTCGACTGGGTGCGCGATGAGTACCCTATGGGACGTACCGGCAAGAAGGTTATAGGCCGTGTAAGGGAGAACGAGAACTGGCCTGCCTACTATAATTTCATGAACAGGCAGTTGACAGAGCTGCTCACAAACTATGGCGAGATCGGTGCCATCTGGTTCGACGGCAAGTGGGATCGCGACGAGGATTCCATCCCGTTCGACTGGCAGCTCGACGAGCAGTATGCCCTCATCCACAAGCTTCAGCCATCGTGCCTCATCGGTAACAACCACCACGATACTCCCAACCCCGGCGAGGATATCCAGATTTTCGAGCGCGACATACCGGGTGAGAACAAGGCCGGATTCAGCGGTCAGGCAATCAGCCATCTGCCACTCGAAACATGTCAGACCATGAACGGTATGTGGGGTTACAAACTCATAGACCAGAACTACAAGAGTACAGAAACTCTGATTCGCCTGCTCGTCAGTACTTCGGGTAAGGGCGCGAACCTCTTGCTCAACGTAGGCCCCCAGCCTAACGGACAAATTCCTGCTGTTGCCATTGAGCGCATGAAGGAGATGGGTGAGTGGCTGCGAGCAAACGGTGAGACCATTTACGGCACAACTGCCGGCGACATTCCTGCGCAGGAGTGGGGAGTGACCACAAGAAAAGGTAACCGTCTCTTTGTACACATCTTCAACTGCAACGAGAAGGAACTTCTGTTGCCGCTTGACTGCAAGGTGAAGAAGGCATCCACATTCGCCGACAAGCAGCCTGTGAAGTTCAAGAAGACAAAAGAGGGTGTGAAACTGATGTTCAACGAGGTACCATTCGGTACTGACTACATTGTAGAACTCATTACAAAATAAATCCCTATGTTTTTGTTCAAACTTAGGGGCACTTCAAAAGGCGAGGCAACCCGCCTTGCTTTTTATACAACAATATAGTTGTTAATCCAATATGTTGTTTGTCGTACAGATCATGGCGAACCGGTGGCCGTTGCTCACAGGGCAAAGTCGAGTGTTTCTGTTTTGCGCGATTTTGAGTTTCTTTGCACCCTATGTCATTACAAAAAAAGAAGATTAAATACCGCGGTATTTAATCTTCTTGAAGTTGTCCCACGAGGATTCGAACCTCGACAAACAGAACCAAAACCTGTTGTGCTACCATTACACCATAGGACAATCCTTAGGCGCTTTCTGTTAAAAAGCAGCGCAAAGGTAGTACTTTTTCGTGTCAAATGCAAATTTTGTGGCGTAAAATTTGGGCTTGTGCCCAATGGTAAGGCTTGTGGACTATCCGATGCTGTTGACAATTCCGATAATTTCAGCGACCTCGGCATCTGTCAGCAGTGGGTGCAGGGGCAGACTTACTTCCTGCATGGACAGCTTTTCAGCCATGGGCATACTCAGTGAGTGCCATTCGGGGTAACACTCCTGCTTATGTACGGGAATAGGGTAGTGTATCTGTGTCTGAATGTCGTGCTTCGCCAATGCTTCCACCACTTTGTCGCGACATTCGCTCATCAGTGGAAATATGTGGAAAACATGCGCGTCAAAGTCGCGTACCTGTGGCAGGCGGACAAGTGGATTGTCTATGCCCGAAATATATTGGCTGGCGATGGCGCGACGTCGGTTGTTCTCCGCATCGAGCCGGCGGAGCTTTATGCGTAAAATTGCTGCTTGAAACTCGTCCATGCGGCTGTTGACTCCTACCTCTTCGTGATGATATTTTTGGTTGCTTCCGTAGTTGTGGAGTTTGGCAATGGTGTCGGCCAGTTTTTTGTCGTTGGTGGTGACAGCACCTGCATCGCCCAATGCGCCGAGGTTTTTGCCTGGGTAGAAACTGTGTGCTGCTGCATTCCCTAATGAGCCTGTGCGCTTGCCGTCATACATGCAGCCATGTGCTTGTGCGTTGTCTTCTACTATTATTATCCCCCGTTCGTTGCAGAAATCGGCTACTGCGCTGTTGTAGGCACATTGTCCGTAAAGATGAACCATCAGGTAGGCTTTGCAACGGCTGGTTGTTGCTGAACGCAACCCCTCTTCGCCGACAAGGTAGCTGTTGCTGTCGGGGTCGACAAAAACCGGAGTCAGATTGTTGTTTGTTATTGCAAGCACCGAGGCAATGAATGTGTTTGCAGGTACAAGCACTTCATCCCCATCTTTCAATATCCCCATTGCACGGTAGGCTCTGAAGATGAGCCACAGGGCATCGTATCCGTTTCCGCAAGCGATGCAGTGATTACAGCCGATGTATGAGGCATACTCCTGCTCGAAGGCAGCACACTCCTCTCCCAACAGGAACCATCCACGTTCGACAATGCGGCGCAGTGCGTCACTTATTTCGGGCTCGTAGGAGGCTGTGATTTCTTTTAATGGGAGATATTTAATCATTTGTTTTAATCTTATGTCTGGAGTAGTGTTATTCGGGCAAAAGTGACTGTTTGCACTCTATAAATTCGTTAAAGTCGCGTATGTAGTCCTCGGGGTCGTAGTGTTTCGATGCAAGAACCAGTGCAACAGCTCCGCTGGAAAAGTTACGTAGCTCCTCCCAAACGCCTTCGCACAATAGCAGAGCCTGTGACGGGCGGTTGAGGTGAATTGTGCGTTCGTTCTGACCATCGTTGATGTACACATCGAAACTGCCGGAGGCAGCAACGATAAGTTCACGCAGTGTCTTGTGTGCATGTCCGCCGCGTGATGCGCCGCCGGGAATGTCGTAGATGAAAAACACGCGTTCGGTGTCGAATCCTGCAATTTTGCCATTCTCAACCTCTGTAAGGTTGCCCTTGGAACCATGGTGGCGTGCAAGCTCCACCAAACGGCAATCGTTTATGGTAGTGTTGTTCATAGTTTGCCACCTTTTTTCAGTTCTACAAATATGTTATAGTCACGAATATAGTCCTTGGGATTATATTTGGTTGAGGTCAGCACCAATGCTATTGAGTTTGTTGCGAAATTCATAAGGTGTCGCCAGCAGCCTTCCGGCACGTAAACACCTTTGCTGCATTGGTCGAGGTGGAAAGTTGTTGTGTGTTGTCCGTCGTCGACAAACAGGTCGAAACTTCCCGAAAGGGCTATGATGAACTCTTTGCTCTTGTAGTAGGCATGTCCTTGTCGTGCCTCTCCGCCCGGAACATCGTAAATCCAATAGGTCCTTTCAATTTTGAATGGCACAGACATCTCCGACTCGACAATCGAGAGGTTGCCTCGTTTGTCGCGCACCTTGCCTAATTTGATTTCGCGTACCTTATTGTTTGTAACTTTTTTCCTCATCCTTCGGTACAAAGATAGTGCAAGCCGAGAGCAATACAAAAAAAGCGCGCTTTTTTTTATTGCCGAGGCGCCGCCTATCTTATTTAAAGATAGTGCAAGCCGCTTAGGGTGGCACTTGAACAATAGTGCAAGCCGCCAACGATAATAAAATCTTTATGTACATCATTGCTTTACCGGATGCAGGAACAATACACTAAAAAAGGATGAGTGCCACGGCACTCATCCTTTTTGGGGGATTATTAAATAGACCTTGTTATTTCTTAGCAAAACTGTTTGCAGAAATTGTCTGGCGTACAGTGTTCATGCCATCGTCAGTAAGTTCTACTGCCATAGTCTCGCCACTGGGCAAATAGAGCTCTGCGTTGTTGTTTGCTGCGTCGATAGTCAACAGTTTTGTTGCAACGTCGTTGCTGATAACGCTCCAGCTGTTGTCTGCCTCGTTGTATACGAACTTAACATCTTCAACACCGTTAGAGATTGTATAACCTTCTGCGCTTGATGTAATCATAACATCTTCGCCCTGGCTGTTCTTAACAATCTTTGTGCCATTGTCGTTCTTAGAGATGGGAGCGCTGCCGGTCCAGAACTCGATAGAGTTAAGTACAACACCATCAACAAACAATGTTATAGGATACACAGGGATAATGTGCATGCCGATAAATACCAATTCGTTCACAAACTTATTGCCGAGGCCTTCGTTCCAGCTTTTCACTTTGTTTGTAAGGTTGAATGAACCGATACAAGATGTGAGGACCAATGTTACTGATAGCATAGCTGCCATCAATTTGAAATGTTTTTTCATAGTAGTTACATTTTTAGATTAATACTATATTGTTATAAAACTCCATTTACTACCAATGCTTTAACAAGCGAATAGAACATATCTACCGTAGGGATGTATGCACGCTCGGTGGGAGAGTGGGGCGACATCAGTGTGGGGCCGAATGATACCATGTCCATGCCGGGATAATTTGTTGAGATGATTCCGCACTCCAATCCAGCATGTATCACGCGAACATCAGGCTCTTTGTTGAACATATCTTTGTATGCACTCTTCAATGCACCCAGCAAAGGAGAGTTTACGTTGGGTTGCCAACCACTGTAGCTGCCACTTACCTCTACTTTCATTCCTGCCATTGCGAAGCAGCTTGACAACTGAAGAATGAGGAACTCCTTCATGCTGTCGCATGAGCTGCGGGCAAGAATTCTGATTTCGGCATTGCCGTCGTTGATGTTGACAATTGCAAGGTTGCTTGATGTCTCTACTGTGTCGGGGATTGTGGGGATGAAGCGAAGAACGCCATTGTGGCAAGCAAGAATAACATCTATAAGGTTGTCCTGAATCTCTTCGGGAACTACTGTTTCGGGCATTTCAACGCTCTCTACACGCAGAGTGATACCCTCTTCGATGGGGGCAAACTCGGCATTGAACATAGCTTCGTATTTTTCGGCAATCTGCTTGATCTCCTCTACGCCCTCTTCGTCAAGGGTGAGAACAACCTCGCAGTTTGTGGGAATGGCGTTGCGCATGTTGCCGCCGTTCCAGCTGGCAAGGCTTACAGCGCACTCATCCATAGCCTCGCGTACGAAACGTGCCATCAGTTTGTTGGCATTGCCACGACCTTCGTTAATCTCGAGTCCCGAGTGACCGCCGCGCAGGCCTTTGAGTGTAACCTTAACGGCAACCTCATCCTCGCAAGGCTCAACCTCCATGAATTCCATTGAAGCAGTGATGTTAGCACCACCTGCACAACCGATGTACAGCACGCCCTCCTCCTCTGAGTCGAGGTTGAGCAGCAGTTCGCCCTGAAGTTCGCCGCCTTTAAGACCGAACGCTCCGAACATTCCAGTCTCTTCGTCTGCTGTGATAAGAGCCTCAAGGGGACCGTGTGTCAATGTGTTGTCCTCCATGATAGCCATGATAGCTGCAACACCAAGGCCGTTGTCGGCACCAAGTGTGGTGTTGTCGGCATAGAGCCAGTCACCTTTCACAACAGTGGTGATGGGGTCATTCTCAAAGTCGTGTGTGCTTTCGGGAGTCTTCTGGGGAACCATGTCCATGTGAGCCTGCAGAATGATACCCTTGCGACCTTCGAGTCCGGGAGTTGCAGGCTTGCGCATGATGATGTTTCCAGCCTCGTCCTGCCAGGTCTCTACGTTTATGCTTTTACCAAAATCGAGCAAATATTTCTGTATTTTTTCGAGGTGACCCGAGGGACGGGGAACCTGTGTCAATGCCTCGAAGTGTTTCCATACTTCGCGAGGCGAAAGATCTTTGATTGTAAGTGCCATAGTCTAATTTCTATTATTTAGTTTGACATATATTCTTTTCGTTTTTTCTCACCAGCATCAGGCCAATAACGCCAAGCAGCGCCACCAGTGCTGTCTGTGAAGAGTGTACTATCAATGCAAACATTCCTGCATCCTCCTGCGACACGCCGTAAAGCACCATCATGCTTATTATGGCGAAATGCCAGGGACCTGCGCCGTTGGGTGTGGGTACAACCACTGCCACACTGCCGGCTACAAAGAGCAGAAGTCCTGCCGCCATCGAGAGGTCGCTGCTGAATGTGAAGCAGAAGAAGCATAGGTAGAACTGCATGAAATAACAAAACCATATACCCACTGTTTCGATGACAAACAGTGAAGAATTCTTCATTTTTCCTAAAGCGGTTACTCCCTCCCAAAAATTGCGTATGACAGCCTTTATTTTTGTTAGCAGTGCCATCTTTTTGCCAACAAAATATCCGAGAGCAACAATAGCCGCAACCGAGGCAACCATTATTGCTATCTTTGTCACCGACGAATAGAGCTGGCCGTCGTCTGTTCCTCCGCCAGCCGTAATAAAAAAGGTATAGAACACTTTCCATTGAAGCAGCAATGCCGCTGCCACAAGTGCAAGCACCATTATTGTATCTATAAACCTTTCGGCTACCACTGTGCCTAGCGATTGCACAAAAGGCACCTTGTCGCATCTGTCGAGTACAGCACAACGTGACACCTCGCCCACACGCGGAACAACGAGATTGGCCGCATAGGCAATAAATATGGCATATACGCAGTTCGATGTACTTGGAGCATAGCCCAATGGTGCAAGTGACAAACGCCAGCGCCATCCGCGGAGTACATGACTCATCACTCCAAAGAATGTCGAAAGCGCGAACCACCACAGATTCATTTCGTTACATACGACGTCCGCCACCCTGTTGAAGTCAAAGTCCCTGTATATCCAGTAGAGGATTACAGCACCAAGCAGTATTGGCAACAGGGTTTTCAATATCAGGCTTAAAATCTTTTTCACAAGTTTGCGGACAAAATAAATCAGTTTATAAGAAGTTTCATTAACTTTGCAACGTATGGTTGCCAGCCGATGGTGGTCACTTTTTGTTCACACGTCTGCAAAGATAGCCATATATTGTAAATAGCATCCAAAAAATCGTTTTTTTTAATAAAATTTTTTCAGGGTAATAAAAATGGCAAAAACAACGGTTACTGCAAAGAAGAGATTGGGACAGCATTTTCTGGTAGACCTTGCTGTGGCACAGGATATAGCCGACACAGTGGATATATGCCCCGAACTTCCGGTGCTGGAAGTTGGTCCCGGAATGGGAGTACTCACCCGTATGCTTCTTGAGAAGAAGCGCCCCCTAAAGGTTGTAGAGATTGACGAAGAGTCGGTTGACTATCTGCGCAGGAATCTTCCTCAGATAGGTGACGAAAATATTATCCCGGACGATTTTCTGAAGATGCACCTCGACCGTCTGTGGAATGGTGAACAATTCATGCTCATTGGCAATTATCCTTATAATATATCCAGTCAGATTTTCTTCAAGATGCTGGAGTATAAAGAGTACATTCCCTATTGCAGTGGAATGATACAGAAAGAGGTGGGCGAACGCCTGGCTGCGCAGCCCGGAAGCAAGGCATACGGCATTTTGAGCATACTCGTGCAGCTGTGGTACGACGTTGAATACCTGTTCACAGTGTCGGAGCATGTATTTTCGCCCCCGCCAAAGGTGAAGAGCGCAGTTGTACGCATGCACCGCAACAGTCGCACCGAACTCGAATGCAACGAAGAACTGTTCCGCCGTATAGTAAAGGGTACATTCAACCAACGACGCAAAAAATTGCGCAACTCTGTACAGAATATAGTTGGCAAAGAATCGGCGATACTCTCTAACCCGGTGCTTGACAAGCGCCCCGAGCAGCTGTCGATAGATGAATTTATCGGGTTGACAATAGAGATACAACGCGAATTAGAGAAAAAAGGAGAATTGTTATGACAAATGAATTTGTACGCAGCATAAAAGAGCTTATCGAGCAACGGGCATCGGTGCTGTTGCAGGAGAGGCTTGGCAAGATGCACCCTGCTGACATTGCCGAGTTGTGCAACGAACTGACCGAAGAGGAGGCTCACTTCCTTTACCGACAGCTCGACAACGAAAAGGCTGCCGACGCCCTCACCGAAATGGATGAGGACCTCAGAAATGAACTTCTCGAGGACCTTCCCTCTGAGGTCGTGGCTAAACGCTTTGTCAACTACATGGAGGTTGACGACGCCGTTGAGATTATCCGCGACATGGACGAGGATAAGCAGGAAGAGGTGCTTCAGCACATCAAGGACATAGAACAGGCCGGCGATATTGTCGACCTTCTGCAATACGACGAAGATACCGCCGGTGGTCTTATGAGTACCGAAATGGTGGTAGTGAACGAGAATTGGAGTATGCCCGAGTGTCTGAAAGAGATGCGCCGACAGGCTGAGGATCTTGACGATATATATTATATATATGTAGTAGACGACGATGAACGTCTTTGTGGTACCTTCCCGTTGAAAAAGATGATTACCAGTCCCTCGGTTGTAAAGGTCAAGCACGTAATGACGCGCGACGTTGTCAGCGTAGATGTGGACACCCCCATCGACGAGGTTGCACTGCTCATCGAAAAGTACAACCTGGTGGCAATTCCGGTTGTCGACAAAATCAACCGTCTGCTGGGACAGATTACCGTCGACGACGTGATGGACGAGATTCGCGAACAGAACGAACACGAGTATCAGTTGACCGCCGGTATTACCAAAGACATCGAGACCAACGATACAGTGTTGAAGCAGACAAGTGCGCGTCTGCCATGGCTGCTCATTGGAATGCTGGGTGGAATCGGCTCATCGTTGCTGCTGAACAACTTTACATCGACATTGGGTACTCACCCCGAAATGGCACTTTTCATTCCACTGCTTGCAGGAATGGGAGGTAACGTGGGAGTACAGTCATCGGCTATCGCTGTGCAGGGTCTTGCAAACAATTCTCTCGACTCGCAACACATGTTCAAACACATACTTAAGGAGCTGATGGTGGCAATAATCAATGCAACCATTCTGTCGCTGATTGTCTATGTGTACAACTTCTTCGTCTACGATCCGCTGGACATTGTGACATTGGCAGTGCCTCTGAGTCTGTTTGTTGTAATAATGTTTGCCTCGGCCTTCGGTACACTGGTGCCAATGGTACTCGAAAGAATGGATATAAACCCGGCTGTAGCCACTGGCCCCTTCATACAGATTGTCAACGACCTCAGCGGTATGACATTCTACATGATTATAGCCAAAGTGCTGAGCGACCTAATGTTCTGACAGTTGCAGCTCGAACAGCAAATTTAATACTTGCAAGAAAATAAATGCAGTTCACTATTTGTATATGTGAACAATATAAATTATCTTCGCGCTAACATACTAAAATCTTTAAGCAGATGAGTGAAATTAAAAAATCGGATGAGATGCTCCAGGAGCAGCCCATCGCGACAACCCCTGAACAGGCGACAGACGCCGCTACGAACAATGAAGTTGCAACAGATGCAACAAGTGTAAAATTCGAAGTCGAAGAATCGGTTTCCGAGGATGCCGCTACATTTCCCCGTCCGGCAACACGTGAGGAGATAATAGAACGCCTGCAAGCTATTGCCGGCAGCGACGACGCACTCAACTGCAAGAGCGAAACAGAAATGCTGAAAGTGCAATTCTACAAACTGCGCACTATGGAAATAGACGCAGCGCGCAAAGAGTATGTAGAGAATGGTGGCGAACCTGCCACATTTATCCCTGCTGCAGACGAACTTGAGAATGCCTTCAAAGAGGCTATGAATGTCATAAAGGAGCGTCGCAGCGCATGGCTGCAGCAACAGGCTGCCGAGCAGCAGGCTAACTACGAGAGCAAACTCGCCATCATTGATGAACTTAAAGAGATGGTGGACAAAGCAGAGCAGGGCTCTCCGGCTGTAAACGACTTCAAGACATTGCAGACACGTTGGAAAGAGATAAAGAATGTTCCACAGGACAAAGTCAATGACCTTTGGAAACAGTATCAGCAGTTGGTTGAGCAGTTCTACGACATGCTCAAACTGAATATTGAATTCCGCGAGTATGACTTTAAGAAAAATCTTGAAATAAAGAGCAGAATCTGCGAAGCCGCAGAGGCATTGATCGGAGAGACTGACATTGTTTCAGCTTCACGTCAGTTGCAGCAGTTGCATACAGAATTCCGCGATGCAGGTCCTGTTTCTCCCGAATTGCGTGAGGAGATATGGACACGTTTCAAAACTGCATCTACAACCATAAACAAACGCCACCAGGCACACTTCGAGGAGAAGAAAGAGCGCGAAAAAGTAAATCTTGAGAAAAAGACAGCCATCTGCGAGGCTATCGAGCAGATAAATTTCGAAGCACTCACTACCTACCAGTCTTGGAACGACAAGACACAGGAGGTGCTTGATCTTCAGGCAAAATGGAAAGAGATTGGCTTCGCTCCCCAGAAGATGAATCTCAAGATATTCGAACGTATGCGTGCTGCGTGCGACGAATTCTTCAAACGCAAAAGCGAATTCTTCAAGAGCGTAAAGGCTTCTCTTGCCGACAATCTCGAAAAGAAACGTCAGCTCTGTGAGGCTGCCGAGCAGTTGAAAGAGATCGAAGATTGGAAAGAGACTGCCGACAAACTCTCAGCATTGCAGAAAGAGTGGAAAGGCATCGGTGCAATTCCTCAGAAATATTCTGATGCATTGTGGAAACGCTTCGTCAGTGCATGCGATTACTTCTTCGAGCGCCGCAACAAGGCAACATCGTCACAGCGTTCAGTGGAACTTGAGAACCTCAAACAGAAACGCGATATTATCTCCAAACTTCAGGCGTTAATCGACGAAGCTGCACCCGAAGAGCAACTTTCAGCCCTCATAAAAGAGTGGAACAAAGTAGGTCACGTTCCTTTCCGCGATAAGGACAAACTATACAAAGAGTACAAGCAGGCAGTTGATGCAATATATGAGAAACTGCACATAAATGCCAACGAGCGCAAACTGTCGGAGTTCCGAAGTAACATCGCTAAGGGCGGAGATAACTTGGGACGCGAGCGCGACCGCTTGATACGTCAGCACGAGGCTATGAAGGTGGAAATTAAGACATACGAAAATAACCTCGGATTCCTCAGCGCTTCAAACAAGAAGGGTGCAAGCCTTGTAGATGTCATGCACCAGAAAGTTGAAAAACTGAAGGCAGATGCAGAGATAATCCTCAAGAAGATTCGACTCATTGAGGAGCAAATGGAAAAGTAATCCATCGATATACGATAAAAAATGAAGAACGTAGCGACTCGCTACGTTCTTCATTTTTTTATATCGTGACAATTGCACTTATTGAACTGAATAATATGAAAATTTTATGCCAAATATTCGATAGAAATAAAAATGCCGTGTGTAAAACTATTATTGGTGTCCGGTAAAAGTTTAAAAGGGTATAAAAGTGTGTGTCAATTTGCAGTATTTATGCGGTTCCATCCATAGCATTGGTAACTTAAAACTTAACCGGCACCGTAAGCATCACAGCCGAGAGGTCGTCTGTTTTTCGGATTAAGTGCGAGGACTGTCTGAGTGTTAGTTATACGCACTTT
>JAEIGA010004656.1_pt1 | contig 21183 bp, 14 predicted proteins | sample 9270691 | NCBI WGS metagenome assembly JAEIGA01 (sample SAMN17057246, study PRJNA624740) | gut metagenome | biome: biome; isolation source: fecal sample | host: Bos grunniens | place: China: Xizang | collected 2019 | reverse complement strand
CTGCCGTCAGGATCTACTTTTAAGGCGCGCTGCGTGGCTTATTTAAAGGCGTGTGGTACGGCAGCTGGCGATTCGAATCCAGAAGGAAAAATCACTGCGTTTCAAAATGCCATGCTAGAGGCGGTCGAGTATCAAGAAGATTCGTACGAATTACCTAAGGAAGACTCGTTTGAATATGTTAATTGCTATACTAAGCGTCAAGAAGGGAGTGGCGGCTCATTAGGTTCTTCGTGCGCTATTTATACAACAGCATCTGGTACTAAAAAATATTCAGTACAAGATCCTGAATTATTATCGTATAGTGTATGTCTTCATTTTTATCCTTATTCATCATATAAGTACGCTAGACCGATAGCAGGAATGTTTAGAGCTGGTAAAGTAATTTTTGATGGAACTTATGCTCTTAACAATGGTCGTCCTTTAACAGAAGGTGAAGCGGCATCTCTTGGAGCGTGGTCGTTTAAGCCTTATTTTTCAAATGAAGGTCATACGTTAAGTGATCGAGCGGTTATTGAGGTGCGTGCTGGTTATGCTGATGTTGATAATTTTGATCTTTATCTTACAGATTGGGGTAAAGACAAATACACTGCTGGTCGTGTTTCTGTCTATAATGGATATGCATCAATTGATATATGGAAGGATGCTACGTTTGTCGTGCGCGATTTTGTTGCAGTTTCACCTGAAAAAACATATATTAAATTTCCAGAGGGAAATTGTGCAAATGCACGTTTTGAAGCAAGAGAAACCGATCAAGGGCCTGAAAATATAGCAGGATGGTTTTCTGGTGGTCAGAGTGGCACTAAGCAACATATTGTTGTAGAGAATACTTTTTTGAAATTTTCTGCTTCAGGCAAGACGAGCGGTGTAGCGGGTGCTCTTGGTCTTGAATTTGAATTGGGGGCTAATAATAAAACTACGACGGCAGCGATGCTTCAGGTAACAGGCGCTTTGAATATTAATGCAGGTTCAACTATTACGGTTGATGCAGGTGGTAAGGGTGCTGGTACATATAAACTAGTTTCAGCAGGAACATTGACTGATTATGCGAATCTTGATTTAAGATCTAATTATACTGTTACAAATTGCAAGTCCGGGTATTACGGTACTATTGTAAAATCAGGAAACAATATCAATTTGACAATTCAAGAAGGTACTCCACCTGCCGAGGATGAGGGTTTAATTGATACCGAGAAGGAAGGGGATTGGGGTTATCGCCTAAAGATTGGTAACGAGATTGTTCTCGCTTTTACCAATCATACAAAATCAGTTAATTGGCAAGTTCCCTCGAAGCTTGAGAATGTTCAGTTCCTCGTAGTCGGCGGCGGCGGCGGCGGCGGTGCTGATACTCATGATAGTAATACGCATGGTGGCGCTGGCGGCGGCGGCGGTGGTGTTGTTACAGGATTGGTAAACTTCGCCGAAAATTCTGTAATTACCGTTTCTGTTGGTGCTGGCGGTAATGGAGGCGTTACTGCGACTCAGGGTGGATCTAACAGTAAGTATGGAGCCGCTTATTCTGGTAATGCGAGTTACGTTATTGTTGACGGGGCAGAATATTTTTGGACTGCTGGCGGTGGCGGTGATAATGGGGCAAATGAAAGTTCTAATGCTCCAAAAACTATCGGTAATGTCGGTAACAGTGGTGGCTCGAGCGCGGGCTCTCGCCCTGGTCAGACAGAGCGCGGCGCTGTTGTTCCTTCTCGCGTCGCTTCAGTTTCTAATGTTAAGTACGCTGATACATCATTTGGTCGTCAGGGTGGCGCAGGTTATTATGTTACGCCAGCGGATGATTCGAATACCTATTACGGCTATTTCTCAGCGGCGGGCGGCGGTGGCGGCGCTACTACTGAGGGCGAAACCGCTTCTACAGCTCAGGCAGCTGGTAAGGGTGGTGAAGGTTTAGCTTCTGATATTACTGGAACTCTTCGCGTATACGGATCTGGCGGCGGCGGTGGTGCTGTTGCCGGCGGATGCGGCGCTTTAGGCGGTACTGGCGCCGGTTGTGGTAATATGACTGGTGTTACAGCTGAAAATTATGCTAATTATGTTAACGCTGTAGCTAACCAAGGTGGTGGCGGCGGTGGTGCTGCACGTGGTATTCCTGGTGGTAAAGGTGGCTCGGGTATTGTTGTTTTGCGCTATATCGATCCTGATTATTCGGATCCTTATGTGCTCACTGTTCCTAAGGCTGTAACAGGTCTTGTATACGACGGTACTGTAAAGACAGGCGTTGAGGGCGGTACAGGTTATACGCTTACAGGTAATACGGCGACTGATGCTGGATCTTATACCGCTACAGCCATGCTCGCTGAAGGGTATCAGTGGTCTGATGGCACGACCGGCAATAAGGAAATCAGCTGGTCTATCGCTAAGGCGACGAACGAGTGGACGACCGAGCCTAAGATTGAACCTGCTACATGGACCGAGGGCGAAGCCGCCGGCACTTTAACAGCTGGTGTCGCTAAGTTCGGCAAGGTTACATCTTCGATGACCGATCTCCCGACTGAAGTTGGTTCATATACGATTACTTATACGGTAGCTGAGACTAAGAACTATACTGGTCTTGCCGCGACAGTTCAGTTCGAGATTAAAGAGATGGTTGCTCCTGGAGATCTTATAGCTGTTAAGCCTACTGTTAATTATGCGAGCGGAACTAAGTTTACCGCTATCGGTGTTGAGCAGAAGCCGGTCGTAACGCCTGCTAACGGCAATGGTTACACGGTCAGCTACGAGGGCGACTTCACTTCTGCCGGCACTCATAGAATCGTTATTGCGCTTAAGGATGGTTGGACTTGGAACGATGGAACGAGCGATACATTAGTATTCCAATATACATTTGTTGACAGGAACTTTACCACGGAATTTTACGCAAGTGGTTCAGGTAGGTTTCAGTCTAGCAGTCGTTGGTATAATAAAGCGCTCACTACTAAATTGAACGCCTATCCCACGGAATATACCCATAAAGCATATTCAACAACAGCCTCTTCGTCAGCTCACATGGATGACTCATTAGAGACAAAAGTTGGTATGTTTGTAGTTTCGGGCGGTGAGTATATGCTTACTTACGGCGTTCTGAATTTCCAGAATGAAACAGTGACACCTCTACCTATGTGGGTTACTGAACCAGGCTGTATGACTACAATTCAAGCGACGAAAATGCCTTTAAATGGTGGTGGTGTCGGTTATTTTGAACTTGGTGCAGGAGCTACTAATAGATTTGGTCTTGTTGACGCCAGTGAGAATTTCTATATTCGCTACGCTACAGATGGCGATTTAGGTTCTGTGACGGAGTTTTATGATTCTGGGGATTCTCCTGTTAATACTAAACTCGGTTGGTTTGAAGGCGGCGCAGAAGGGATAGTCTCAGAACTGATTGTTACTAATACAAGCGTCAAGTTTGCTAAAGTTGGTGCTATTAGCGGAGTTGCTGGCCCTATTGTCGTTACTGTCGCGCTTGGTGAGAATAATATACAAAGACCTTCGATTGATGTTGCAGGTACTCTTAAGATTAATCAAGGCTCAACACTTAACGTTAATGCTAATGGTATGCCATGCGGTGTTTATACGATTATAACGGCTGGCGAGTTCATTGGCGCGGATATTTTGACAACAGATCAAGGTGGCGTTGTTACCGGACTTGCTGAAAATACAAGCGGTGTAATAGAATGTGAAGGCAATACGATTAAACTTTATATTGAGACAACGATTCTTCCGACTGTTCCAGGAATTGATGGAGAAAGTGTTTCTATCAATGATGTTTTCAACTCAGCAAGAGTTTCAAAGCCTATATGGTATAAGACACGTCCAGAAATAATTGACGGCAAGATTGTGTTTAATCGTATTCCTGTAGAGATCCCTGAATATTATAATGTCAGTGTTGAGGCGTTGACAGAGGGGTATTTAATCAAGCTGGTCCTCAAAGACAATCTCACTCCATATATTGGTAATAAGGTTGATGACGATGTCATTACGACTCCGGCGATCAAGATTGAGAACGGTAAGGTTAAGATTCATCTTGAGGGAACTCACGAGAAGCTTCATTACTCGCTCATGACATCGACATCGCTTGAATCGAATGAGCCCTGGTCGCCAATATACAGCGATCCGGAAGATAATTCGAGCTTTACGTTCGGTGACGGCGTCAAAAAGCTTGATGACTCGCGCTTCTTCAAGGTAGGCGAAGTTTCCGACGAGCCTATTGAGAAAACTAACGAATAATAGTACTTTAAATAACAATATCCGGAAAAGTGTGTGTGTCTTCTTTAATTGGAGGCACACACACTTTTTATTCAGTTTCGGGCATTTATTTTTGCTATAATATTACGAGTTATGACGAATGATTTATCCAACGTACGCAACATTGGAATTGTTGCGCATATTGACGCAGGTAAAACTACAACTACCGAGCGTATCCTCTTCTATACAGGTAAGATCCACAAGCATGGTGATGTTCATGACGGCAATACTACGACCGACTTCATGATTCAGGAGCGTGAGCGCGGAATTACGATTCAGTCCGCCGCGATTTCCTGCGAGTGGAACAGCCATGCGATAAACATTATCGATACTCCCGGTCATGTCGATTTTACGATGGAGGTTGAGCGCTCGCTCAGAGTCCTCGACGGCGCCGTGTGCGTATTCTGCGCCGTAGGCGGCGTGCAGCCACAGTCCGAGACGGTCTGGCGACAGGCTGACCGTTACAATGTTCCGCGACTGGCGTTCATCAATAAGATGGACCGCATGGGCGCCGATTTCACTCGTGTCGTTGAAGAGCTTAAAGACAAGCTTAAAGCCAATGCCTGTCCGATTGAGTTGCCGATCGGCAAGGAGGAAACTTTCAAGGGTGTCATCGATCTCATCAACATGAAGGAGATCGTATACGACGAGGCGTCCGAGGGTAAAAAGTTTACCGTAGGCGAGGTTTCGTCAGAGTTCGCAGACGATGCGGCGCTCGCCCGCGCCGAACTGGTCGAGAAAGTTGCCGATCTCGATGAAGAGGTGATGGAATCGTTTCTTGAAAAGGGCGATCTTTCCTCCGAAGAGCTTGTTCCAGCCATCCGCCGTCTCGTCGTCGCCGGCAAGTTTGTTCCCGTTCTCTGCGGAACGTCGCTTCGCGATAAAGGCGTTCAGCCGCTCCTCGACGCTATCTGCGCGTATCTGCCGTCTCCGCTTGACCGTCCGAGCGTATCCGCGACCGATCTTAAATCGGGTGAAGCCGTCACGCGCAAGCAGAACGATTCCGAACTTTTGACTTCAATCGTCTTTAAGATCGCGACCGATCCGTATGTCGGTAAACTCTTTTTCGTCCGTGTTTACGCCGGTGTTCTGAAGAAAGGCTCCAACGCCTACAATCCACGCACCAAAAAGCGCGAACGCATAATGAAAATCGTCCGCCTTTTCGCCGACGATCAGATCGAGGTCGACGAACTTAAAGCGGGCGATATCGGTGCGGTCGTCGGGCTTAAGGACTGCACGACGGGCGATACGCTTTGCGCTGAAATGAAGCCCTGTTATCTGGAGCGCATCACTGCGCCTCAGCCCGTGATGTTCCTGGCCATTGAGCCTAAGAGTTCAGCCGATAAGGATAAACTCGTCGAGTCGATGTATACTCTCGCAGCCGAAGATCCGACGTGTCAGGTTCGCGAAGACGATGAGACCGGACAGACGATTCTTTCGGGTATGGGCGAACTTCACCTCGAAATTCTTGTTGACCGCCTTAAACGCGAATTCAAGTGTGCGGCGAATGTCGGAAAACCCATGGTTTCGTATGTCGAAACGGTTACAGCGAGCGCGACGACGAAGTTCTCGTTCGACCGTGAACTCGGCGGCAAGCGCCACGCCGTAACGCTTACTCTCGCCGTCAAGCCGCTAGAGCGCGGTGAAGGCGTAAAGATCAGTCTTTCGCGCGATTTCAGGAATACCGTCGCCGACAAGCATCTTCAGGAATGCGTCGAGCAGGGTCTTAAGGACGGTATCGCCACCGGCGTTCTTGCGCGCTATCCGATGACCGATCTCGCAGTCGAGTGTGTAGCGGCCGAAATGGTCGATATGGAGATTTCCGATGAGGTCGCGTTCCGTTCCGCGGCGGTGATGGGCTTTAGAGAAGCCGCCGAGAACGCCGCGCCCGAATTTCTCGAACCCATCATGAAACTCGAGATTACAACTCCGCCGGAGTCTGTCGGCGAAGTTCTTGGCGATCTTAATTCCCGTCGCGGAACGGTGCTCGATATGAGCCAGCGCGGCGATATGCAGCTTGTTCACGCCCGAGTTCCGCTCGCGAAGCTTTTCGGCTACGCTACGAGCATCCGCTCTCTTACGAAGGGGCGGGCATCGTATTCTATGGAACCGGATATGTTCGACATCGCGCCGAGAAATGTGCGCGAAGAAATTCTGAGCCGATAAAAAGAAAGGTCTAGACGATGAAGAAGATGAATATGGTTATCGCGCAGTCCGGCGGTCCTTCGATGGTTATCAACCAGTCGCTTGTAGGAGCCGTTCTCGAAGCCCGCAAGAGCGACCGCATCGGTAAGATACTCGGCGCAAGACACGGTATTGTCGGAATTCTTTCGAACGATTACATCGATCTTAAAAAGCCTTCCGTCAAAAAACTTGAGGCGATTGCGGAGACTCCCTCGTCAGCGCTCGGCAGCTGTCGCCGCAAGCCGGATTCCGCCGACTGCCGCGCGATTTTCGAAGAGTTCCGTAAGCTCAACGTCGGATTTTTCTTTTATATCGGCGGCAACGATTCCGCCGACGCCGCCCGCATTGTCGCTGAAGAGGCTGAGAAGGAAGGTTATCCTCTCGTCGTCTACCACATTCCAAAAACCATCGACAACGATCTGAGAAGTTGCGATCATACGCCCGGTTTCGGTTCAGCGGCGCGTTTTGTGGCCTCCGCGATCCGCGGTGACGATCTCGACAATCGCGCTCTCGGCGGCGTTAAGATCGACATCATCATGGGCCGCGACGCCGGATTCTTGACGGCGGCTTCGGCGCTCGCGCGTATCCGCGAAGATGACGGCCCTCATCTTATCTATCTTCCTGAGGTGGTCTTTACCGAAGAGAAGTTCATAAAGGACGTGAAAGCCGCGATGAAGAAGTACGGTCGCTGCGTATGCGCCGTATCCGAAGGTATCCGCGGTAAAGACGGTGTTCCGATCGGCGCGAAACTCGGCTCCGGAGAGACCGATTCCCACGGTAACGTCCAGATGTCTGGTACCGGCGCTCTCGGCGACGCTCTCGCGACGATTCTTAAAACAAAGGCGGATATCAAGCGCGTTCGCGCAGACACGTTCGGTTATCTTCAGCGCTCTTTCCCCGGGATCGCCTCGAAAGTCGATCAGGCTGAAGCCCGTGCTGCCGGCGAGGCGGCGGTAAAGGCGGCTTTGAAGGGCGAACTTACAAAGGGGACGATCGCTATTGTCCGTGAAGAGGGCAAGAAGTATAAGATCGCATACGCGCCCGTTCCCGTTGCGAATGCGGCGAAGTATACGCGCAGCGTTCCCAAGGAGCATATCGCCAGAAACGGCCACGATGTTACCGAGGCGTTTCTCGATTACGTCCGTCCGATCGTGGGCGAACTTCCCCATTGTGAAATTTTCTGAGGAGTTTTTCGGATGGAATTTACTGAACCACAACGCAGGACGATCGCCGGTGCGCTGACTCTTATGTCGGTCGCCGTGATCGTCTGTTCCGTTCTGGTTATGATATGGGGGCTGGTGGCGCTTTTGTCGTTTGCATCCGCAGCGATAACGCCGTTGATTTTCGGGCTCTTTCTTGCGATGCTCTTCAAACCGTATTACCTGTTCTGGCTTAAGGTCGTCAAGCGTCCTGCCGTTGCCGCCGTTCTTGTGTTAAGTTCCATTCTGGTGCCTTTAGGATTCGCGATTTATTTTTTCGGTTCTGTAGCCGCCGCTCAGATAAGCGGGTTTTTCGAATCGGCCCCTAAATATATTTCATCATTTAAAACATGGTTTAACGCCGAATTTCCCATGGCTTTGACCATTGCCGATGAAATGGATCTGCCTTATGAGTCTTGGATAACGTCTCTCAAGGAAAGCGGTGTTGATATAGCGCGCAGCGTTGTCGATTATCTGACGGACTTTTTAGGGATTCTGGTCTCTTTGGTCTTTTTCCTGTATTTCATTACGCGTCCCAATCTTAAAGGCTCAACTTTAACTGATGAAATGCCTTTTTTAAAAGACGATACGAAGAGATTTGTTTCGGAGCAGATTGATTCGTTTATCGATATTGTCATAACATTCGCACGTCGTCAGTTGATCATCTGTTTGCTTGAGGGTTTTCTTTACGGTTTCGGCTTTGCCGTGATAGGACTTAAATACGGCTTCTGGATCGGATTCGCGTTAGGGCTTTTTAACTTCGTGCCGTTTTTAGGCACCGTCATATTTTTACCTGTCGCGCTTCTGACGGCGTATTTCGGTCCCGGCGGTTCTAACTTGACGACAGTGTTGGCTACGTGCGTCTGGATGGTAGGGCAGTTCCTCGACGGGTATTTCATTACACCTACGATTCAAGGCGATAAGACCGGTATCGGTTATGCAGGTGTCATATTCTCCTTCTTTTTCTGGGGAATCGTTTTTCATTCGATTCTAGGTCTGCTGCTTGCAATTCCGCTTTCGGCGTTTTGTCTTGTGTTGTGGCGGGCGATAAAGGAAAAGTATATTAAACCTGTTTTGTAAAAAGTTAAAAATGGAGGTTTCAGATGGCGGTCGCATCTTTTGAAGTTACAGATTTCGGCGTTACGAAGTACGGCGAAAAGGCGAAGAAGTTCATTCTTAAAGGCGCCGGCGGCGTGGTTCTCGAAGTGAGCGACTACGGCGGGAAAGTCGTCCGTCTTTTTACTCCCGACCGTGATGGCGCGATGAAGGATGTGGTTGTAGGCTTCGACGATCCTTCCGGCTGGGATAACGGCGATCCCTACTGGGGGTGCATTATCGGCCGTTACGGCAACCGTATCGCGGCGGGAAGGTTTACTTTGAACGGTGTCGATTATCAGCTCCCCGCGCTTAATAACGCTCCGGGCGGAATCGGGTGCAATCTTCACGGCGGCGCACGCGGGTGGGACGGATATGTCTGGGATGCAGAGCCGTTTGTCGACGGTGATGATGTCGGCGTCGAGTTCAAGCGCGTTTCAGCCGACGGGGAAGAGGGCTTTCCCGGAAAGGTTGAAGTTTCGGTAAAGTACACTCTTACCAAAAATAACGTCTGGCGTGTCGATTATGAGGCTGTTCCCGATAAAGACACCCCCATCAACATGACACAGCACGTCTATTTCAACTTCAAAGGCGAATCTGGCGGCACGATTGAAGATCACGTCATGACTATCGCGGCGTCAAAGGTTACCCCGACCGATGCGGGTCAGATTCCGACAGGCGAGATGGCCGATGTTTCTGGAAGTCCGTTTGATTTCCGCGACGGAATGCGGATAGGCGAGCGCATCAACGAGAATAATCCCCAGCTTGAAATCGGCAAGGGTTACGATCATAACTGGGTTCTTGATGAGGGTATTATGGCCGGCGGCAAGGGCGGTCTCATTAAGGCCGGCGGTCTTTATTGCCCGTTGAACGGTCGCAGCGTTGAAGTGTGGACTACCGAGCCTTGTCTTCAGGTTTATACCGCAAACTGGGCCAGTTACGATCAAAAGGCCAAGGGCGGCGAGCATCTTTCGTTTCGTTGCGGCGTCGCGCTTGAGACCCAGCATGCGCCCGATTCACCCAATAAACCTCAGTGGCCTACGACTATCGTCAAGGCGGGCGAAAAATATTCGTCAACGACTGAATTCCGTTTCGGCGTGAAGTAAATGGCGAAGACGACCTTTACGTATGAATTAACCAACGATCAGCAGGAGCTGCTGCTCGGCGTGATGCTTTCGGGGAACTATCGCAAGAGGGAGGTTCCCTATTCCCTTTGGTCTGTTGAAGGCGATGGTTTCAACGCGACGCTGTACTCCAAGGAGAAGCACGGTAAGCGCAAGCTTTGCGTGCAGGGCGGCAAGGCCGAGGATTTCGTTCTCTTCGTTCTCGAACCGAATGTTCTCGGAGCGGCGACGTTGGGCTACGAAACCATTCTCGACCCGACGCTGACCGCGCCTCACGCGGGCAGCGACGAATCGGGAAAAGGCGATTATTTCGGGCCTCTCGTAGTCTGTTGCGCTTATACGGACGAGGTTCTTTCCGCTCAGATGCAGGAGCTCGGCATCAAGGACTGTAAGCAGATGAGCGATAAAGCGGTTCTTGCGGCCGGCGCGAAAGCGCGCGCGCTTCTCGGTCCGGACGGTTATAGCGTCGTTAAGCTAGGACCCGCAGCCTATAACCGCCTTTACGCTAAAATGCGCAATATAAACCGTATGCTCGCGTGGGCTCACGGAACGGCGATCGAGGAACTGCTGACTAAACGTTCAGGCTGTCCGCGTGTAGTCGTAGACCAGTTTGCGCCGACCGAGGCGACGATTTTACGCGCTCTTAAGCCCCTTGGCAAAAATGCGGAGGTTGTTCAGCGGCATAAAGCAGAGAGCGATATCGCCGTCGCTGCGGCGTCGGTTATCGCGCGCGAGATTTTTTTGCGCGATATCGCAAAAATGACAGAAGAGATTTTCGGATCGGAGCCACCGGCCGAAGGTGAAGAAAAGCCGAAGGTTCCGATCGGTTCGAGCGATCCCAAGGTCCGCGCCCTCGCCGAAGAAATGGTCAGGAAGGAAGGTCCCGTCTGGCTCATGAATCACGCAAAGGCCCATTTCCAGACGACCGATAAAGTTCTTGGCGAGTGCGGATATTCGCGGGACGATCTGCCGGAGGAAGGCCGGGTGACATCTGCGGTAGCCAACGGTGCCTTCAAAAACACTTTCAAGAAATTAAAGAATGAGGAATAAACTGTATGTGTTCGTTTTTCGCCAACTCGCTTATTGACGGCTTTTTTGTTTCTAACGCCATCGGTAAAGGTATTGTTCTTTTACAGATCGTCGGATCTATCATTATGGTCGCCGCGATCATCGGCAAATGGCGTGAACTGTCTTTTGTCGTAAGAGCAACCCGACGCTTCATCCACGATTTTTCCGCCGGTCGCGATGTATTGGAATATTATCTTTCGCGCCGCCCTACGGTAAAGCACGGTCTGGAGGGAATTTATAAGGAAACGTGCGAAAAGCTGCTTAAACTGTTAAGCCCCGACGTCAGAAGTCTTCTTGTCGGCCGCAATACCAACGGAGACGGAGAGGCTGCGCTTACGGCGCGTGAAATCGAGCTCGTGCGCGGCACATGCGAGCATGCTCTCGACGAGGAGGAGATTCGGATTGAACACGGTATGGGCGTTATCGCCACGGTTGTCGCGCTTTCGCCGATGTTGGGTCTTTTAGGCACCGTTTGGGGAGTTCTTGACGCGTTTGCGGAAATGGGTACCGCCGGCAGCGCAAATCTCGCTACGATAGCGCCGTCGATTTCGTCGGCTCTCGTAACTACGGTTGTCGGTCTTCTTATTGCGATTCCGGGCGTGATCGCTTTCAATCAGATGAATGCGATGATTCGCAGCGTCACGAGCGACATGGAAGGTTTTGCCGATGAACTTATCGGTCGCGTAGCGTGCGAATTCCAAGGAAAGGGCGCTTAAGATGCCTTTGCGCCGTAGACGCCATAGAGGAGAGAAGCCTAAAGCGGCGGTCGATATGACCTCGCTCATCGATCTTACTTTTCTTCTGCTGGTTACGTTTATCGTTACCTTGCCGGCGCTCGAGCAGGGCGTTTCGATCATGCTTCCTCAGGCGAAGACCGATCAGTTGCCGACTAAAGATAAAAAGGCCAACACCGTTACGGTTGACGCCTTGAACAGAGTTTTTCTTAACAATAAACAGCTTTCTTTGGAAGAGCTCGAAAAAACTCTTGCCGAGATGCAGTCTGCGGATCCGGACGTTCCTGTTCTTGTAAGAGGCGATGAACGGTTGGACTACGGACAAGTGATGAATGTCGTTAAGATTCTTCATAAATGTAAAATTAGAAAAATGGCTTTGGTAACTGTGGAGAAATAAAAATGAAAAAAATTATTTTAGCGGGTTTATCGTTTTTAGGCGCCTTAAACGCTTTTGCGGCGGAGTATAAGGTTGAAGACTGGAATCTTGAAGCTCGTAAAAAATTCGCAGAGCAGCGTTTCGGTGTATATTTTCACTGGGGTCTTTATGCGAACTACGCTCAGGGCGAGTGGTATCTCAAAGACGGTAAGGTCGATGAGGAGGCGTATTCCCGCATGATGTACGGCTTTTATCCGTCGAAATTCGATGCCCGCGAATGGGTGAAGGTCGTAAAGAACGCGGGCGCCAAATACATTACCGTCACATCGCGTCACCATGACGGCTTTTCGCTTTGGCCTACGAAGGTCGATGACGGCTATAATATCGCCAACACTCCGTTTAAGCGGGACATTTTGGGCGAACTTGCCGAGGCGTGCCGTGAAGAGGGTATTCAGCTCAACTTTTATTATTCTCTTATGGATTGGCACCGCAAGGACTATCCCGCGGGGTATCACGCAAAGCAGGTCGAGGTTCCCGGACGTAAAGGAGATTACGCCTCGTATAAAAAGTTTATGCTTGGACAGATTGCTGAATTGATCGAGAATTACAAGCCCGGAAACATTTGGTTTGACGGCGAGTGGGAGCATGTTAAGCACGAGGAAGACGGTACATGGACACGAAGGCTTGATTGGGAATTCGATTCGATTTACGACTTTATCCACTCAAAAAAGACGCTCGTCGCCAACAACAATCATCAGCCGATCCGTCCGAAGGAGGATATTCAGCTTTTTGAGCGCGACCTGCCCGGTGATGCGGCCGGCGCGATTTTCTCGGCGAATCAACCGATGGTCAACGATCGCCCCATTGAACAGTGTGATGTTATCCAGCATGGCGTCTGGGGTTATAAAATCGCCGAAAAACGTTTTCGCACGCCTGACGACGTCGTGGCGCTTATCGTCCGCGCGGCCGCGAAAAATTCCAATCTTCTTATGAATATCGGTCCTGACGGGTCGGGACAGCTGCCGAAGAAGGCTGTCGAGGTTATGGAGGGCGTCGGAAAGTGGTTCGCTAAAAACGGAGAGTCCGTTTACGCCACGAGCGGATGTCCGATAGCTAAAGGCAAAGATATCGTTTCGACTCGCAAAGGGCGCGATCTTTATCTTCACTTTCTTAAGCCCGGCGTAGATGAGATTTCATTCAGGATTGACGGTGAAATCCTGGAGGCGAAGTATCTTGCTTGCGGCAAGACACTCCCTGTCGTTGTCAAAGACGGCGAGGTGACCGTCAAGATTTCCCGTCCGAAGGATTGTAAATTTGATATTGTCGTCAAACTTACGTTTAAATAAAAGTAAAATTCACAAAATGGCTCTTGCAAGGTTGGAGAAGTAAATGAATATAGGAGATGAATCAAGACCTTCCTCCTTTAAAGCAGTTTATTTCGTTGCTGCCATCTTGATTCATATCGTTTTATTTGTTTCGATTTGGTACATCGGAATACACGAAGAGGAAAAAGATGAAGAAGTCGTTATTCCGATGGAACTGATGGTTGTGGTTCATGAAAATTTGGACGGCGAAGAAAATGAGCCTCCGCCGGACGTTCCTCCGGTTTCACAACCTGATCCACCGCCGCCTGATCCTCCGAAAGATCCGGATCCGCCGCCGTCTGACGAGTCTGATATTGCAGACGCCGTGGTTTTAAAGCCGGATAAGCCTAAGCCGCCAGAGCCTCCTAAACCTCCTAAACCGCCGGAGCCGCCTAAGCCTCCCAAGCCGCCGGAGCCTTTAAAGAAACCAGATAAGCCTCAAAAGCCTAAAGAAACGCACGAACAGCGTCTTGCGAGGATGCGCGACAGCACGACGAAAATCAAAAATCCGCCTCCCAGAAATAACGGGCGGACGGATAGACGTCCTAATAATTGGAAAGAACTGCTCAACGCCGGTTACAAGCCAGGACCGACGAATCAAGGTCTTGATGCAAGTGAAGAAGCGCGTTGTATTAGCTTGATTCGGCAAGCGTTTTATAAGAATTGGGAGGTACCTGCGCGGACTAATAATATGCTTCTTGAGGTTAAGTTTAGTTCTAGCGGGAAAGTTTTGAATTATCGACTTATTAAGGGGTCTGGTGATTCTTCTGCCGATAGAACAGTTTTGGCGGCAGCTTCCAGAGTTTCGTCCGTGCGCGGGCTTTCATCGGCTTTTTTGGAGACGCATCATTATACGGCTGTTGTTAATTTTATTGTCGAGTAAAACTACCATATGTTTTTTTCAGTACCCATATTTGCGGCAGCGCTTTCAGCAATATCTCTAGACGGGATGGTTGCAGGCGACATTACATCTCGTGCCGATTTTGACGCGTATAATGTATATGCGGGTGATCCGATGGAACTGATCGTCGATTTTACGGGAGAGGCCGATTTTTTTACGTTACATCCGCCGAAAATTTCCGAGGTTGTGGATTCGTCGGTCTGGAAAGTCGACGATAAAAGCGCAAATACCGTTGATTATAGAGCAGGGCGACGGATAACGTACAGAGTCAAACCTCTTAAGGAAGGGTGTTTGGAGTTTCCTGGATTGACTTTTTCCTACAAGCATTATAAAACCGGTAAAAAGGTTAAAATTTCCACCTGTGCGATTCCTGTCCATTCAAAAAAGTCTTCGCAGGTTGAACTGTCTCTGAGCGAAGAGGAGAAAATCTCCGCGCCGCTTCCTGACGGCATTTTTATAGATCTGACGGACAGTCCTTGGGGTTCCGGAAATGCATTGGATGACGATGGATTGTTTGCGTGGCAAAAAGCGTGTTTGAGTCCAAAAGCCGAGGCGTTTAAAGAATTTGATTTTCCTGAAGCCCGTCTTAACGAAGCGGCTTGTGAAATTTTGGCGGGCAACTGGCAGAGGGCTCTTGACATTTATTCGTCCCTTGAATGGAAAATTGGTCAGACGCCCGCCATTGAGCGCGGGATAGTCGCGGCCATCGCTCTTAAAACGTCAAACCCTGACGCGGAGTTGCCGATGTGGCGGCGCGTGATGCGTCCGGTGTTGAAATATTCATGGGTTGGCCGGTTATGGTGCGCATTAGGCCTGATTCTGGTTGTCGCAGGGTTGTTTTTCGCGTCTCGTATTCTCCTTAAACGAATGGTTTGTTTGGTTGCCGCGGTGGTTTTTTCGCAGGCGGCTTTCGCTCAAGAGATGAGTTTGCCTGAAATTACAGCAAAGGTTGAAACTGATAAAACTAAACTTGTCGTCGGTGAAACGTTCAATATGACTGTTTCTTTCGATACGCCAAAGGATTGCACATTATCTGAAATTCGCTTAGAGGCTTCAAAATGTCCTGGTCTTATGCTTGCGGGTAAGAGCGAAAATCTGCCGGATGAACCGGGGCGCTCCGTCGATCGCGTTTTAAAACGTATGACGTTTCCGCTCAGATGCTCTATTCCGTTCAACGGTGATATCGGTTTTCTGATAAGCGGCATGTGTGGACGAGAAGTAAGAGGAGCGTATTTCGTGTCGCAATCCTACAGATCGTTTTCTGTGGATGCTGGATCTTTAAAAATCGAAGTAAAGTGTTTGGACGGAGTGAAAACGCCACACGATTACAACGGGTGTGTTGGCGAGAGATTTGTGGCGTATCAGCGGCTTGACGGCAACGGGGTTGAAACAAATGATGTGATCGGTGTTATAGTCAGAGTGGACGGCGAAAATGCTTTTATTCCTGACGATGCGTTCGACTTTGTCCTGGACCGCCGGAGAAACTGCGTCGAGTATAAAACGTTTTTTAGAGCAGACGGATCGCCTGCGACGAGTGATATTTCGTTTTCTTATTACGACCCTGGATCTAAAACGTTCAAGCGCGCCACCGCCAAGGGCGTAATCATAAATTATGTACCGTCAAAAGAGCGGGAAGTTAAAGATGTCGTTGTCGATAACGGCAAATCAAGAATGATTCCGTTTAGATTTTCGCCTTCGGAAAGCGCTGAAAAAATAGCATTGATCAATGGTGCGGATGAAAAGATAAGAATTTTGGAATCATACGGGGTGTGGGTCCGCGTTGACGACGGTGTGCATGCGGGCTGGGTTAAAAAGAGGGATTTGAAAAATGAGTAAAAGGATTTTTCTTTCTCCGCCTTTTGTGGGTCATTCTGAACGCGCCGCGGTCGAAGCCGCGTTCGATTCGGGGTATGTCGCTCCATGCGGACCGAAAGTCGACCGGTTCGAGCATGAGCTTGCGAAATTGTCGCGCCGGAAATACGCCGTCGCGGTTTCAAGCGCGACGGCCGCGTTGGAACTTATTTTTGCGCATCTTAAAGTCGATAAAACGTGGATAGCGATCGTACCGACGTTGACGTTTATCGCCACCGTTTCGCCGGCGTCCCGGCTCGGGGCCGAGCCCTGGTTCGTAGACTGCGATTCGACCGGTAACGTCGATCTGAAACTCCTTGAAAAGGCTCTTGCGGATGCCGCGAAGACTGGGCGTAATATTCTCTTTATCGCCGTTGATTTGTTTGGACGATGCTGCGACTACGACAGGCTTGAGAAACTCTGCCGAAAGTATAAGGCGAAGTTCGTCTGTGACAGCGCCGAGGCGGTCGGCGCGACGTTCAGCTCTCGTCCATCCGGTAGCGCGGGAATCGCCGCCGTTTATTCGTTCAACGGCAACAAACTGATTACGACTTCTGGCGGCGGAGCCGTTCTTACCGACGACAAAAAGCTCGCCGATCACGTTAAAAAGCTTTCTCAGCAGAGTCGAGAGAAGGCTCTTTGGTACGAGCATAAGGAGATTGGTTACAATTTCAGAATGAGCAATCTTCTCGCGGCCGTCGGGCTGGCGCAGCTTTCGAAGATGGATAAAATCCTTGAAGCCAAAAAGAAAGTGCGTGAATTTTACGGACGGTGCGCCGAGGAGAAACGCCTGGAGTTTCTGCCGAAGGTTGAAGGTGAGAACAACTGGCTCACGATTATGCTTCTTAAGAACTGCCGCGAGCGTGACAGGCTGATAAAACTATTTGAGGCGGAGAATGTAGAGACGCGGCCTGTCTGGAAGCCGATGCATCTGCAGAAGGTTTTCAATGGCTGCCGCGTTTACGGAGGGAAAGTTTCCGAAAATCTTTTTTCGAGAGGTGTTTGTCTTGCGTCTGGTGCGGGACTTACGAAAACGGAACTTAAGAGAATAGCTAAGGTAATTGATAAGTTCGCGGCGGAAAGAAAATGAAAAAACTCAATGTGACAGCTGCGGGATTAGGATGGAGCGTTCTTGAGAGGAACGGGATAAAGCGCATCGCAGGACTTGATTTTTCACCTGCCGAAAGCGTTTTCCCTGCCGTTACATGCGTTGCTCAGGCCTCTGTACGGACAGGGCTCAAGCCTCAGGAGCACCGGATGTTTTCAAACGGCGTTTGGCTCGACGAGCTGAAAAAGCCAGCTTTCTGGGAGCAGTCCGCGAATCTCGTTAAGGGAAAGAGAGTCTGGGACGAGCGACGCGCGACGGGTGGGACGGTCGGTCTCTTTTTCTTTCAGCAGTCACTGGGTGAAAATGTCGATGCGATTGTTTCACCCGCTCCGATCCACAAGCATGGCGGCGGGATGACGATGAGTTGTTACGTTAAGCCGTATGAGTTGTCGGATACTCTTCATAAGCGGCTCGGAAAGTTTCCTCTTCATCGTTACTGGGGGCCTTTTGCCTCGCCAAAGGTAGGTCGAGCGTGTATAGATTGGTTTGAGGCTTTGACTAATGAATATGATGTGGATGAGGCGTATTTATATCTGCCGACGCTTGATTACGCGGCGCAGAAATTTGGTCCGGGTTCGAAGGCTGATTTCACCGCGTTTGCGGAACTTCGCCGCCAGCTGGAGCGTCTTGCCGATCTGTGCGAAAAGCGTGGAGCGGAGCTTTCCGTGACGGGGGATTATGATATAACTCCGGTCACGCTTCCGCCGGTCGAGCCTAACGCTGTTCTAAGGCGCAAAGGGCTCTTCCGCACGCGTTCGATCGCCAATCGCGCCTATCCTGATTTTTATTCATCAGAGGCGTTCGCCGTTTGTGATCATGAGTTCTGCTTTATTGTAGGAGAGCGACGTGACGAGGCGGCTGAGATTCTGCTTTCGAGCGGAGATTACGAATTATCCGATGCGCTCGGCGCGGAATATAAGGTTCTGCTTGCGCGGAAAGGGTCATGGTGCGCTTACAGATGGTGGTCGTCACCGAGTGAGGCGCCAGATTACGCGTCGCACGTTGATATTCACAATAAACCCGGGTATGACCCGACTGAACTTTTCTTTTTCGGTGGAAAAAACATCAAGGGAACTCACGGTCGAAAATCGATTGTGGCAAAAATGGAGAAAAACAAATGAAAAAAATCGTTTTCGCGGCACTGCCTGCGTTTGTTGTTGGAATTGCCATCGGCTTTGCCGGTGCCAAGCAGATGGCTAATGATGATCAGGCGCCTGAGGCTGAACTTAAGAGCGAGGGTAAAGCCGAAAAGGTTAAAAGTGCCGATGAAAAAAAATCCAAGGCGGAAAATCGCAAGCCGAACGACCGCAGGATTGGACGTCGGCAAAATAACAGGGTGTCTGAAAATCGCGATGACGCGGCAGATGAGAATTCCGACAGACCGCGTCGTGGAAACGGGAATCGTGATTTGAATCTTCGTGATCGTTCCGAGAGAATGCGAGCGGAGAATCCGGAAGGATATGCCGCGCGTACCAATATGATGGTAAGGTGGCGTGATTCGCGCGTGCAGCAGGTGGCCTCAAAATTAGAGTTTTTATCTCAGATTGATACTTCTACGATGAGTACCGCCGAGAAAGAGACTCATATAAAACTCCAAAATCTTATTGAAGAGCGTGAAGAATTGCAGTCTAAACTCGAGAACAGTTTCATTTCGGGTGATATGAGTGAAGAAGATAGGCGTGCCATTGCAGAGGCATTGGGTGACGCAAATACTCAAATAAGTGAACTTAATAAACGGGAGAGGGAGAATCTCATTAAAAAAACGGCTGAAGCCGCCGGTTTTACGGGTGAAGATGTCGGAGAAATCGCAGGGACGATAATGAAGGTAATTGAAGTTACGGAAGATGATCGGTGGGGCCGCAGATGGGGTCGCGGCGGTCGCGGAGGGCGTCGCTGATGTCTAAAACCCTTGCGGTAGGCCATTTTCTGAACGAACCGTTCATTGACGCGTGCGCTCCTTATCTGGGGCGCATTCGCGAGGTCTTTTTCGCATGGCCTGGCGTTTTGAGCTGCAGACCTGCGCCGGAATTTACGAATGAAGTCAAATCCCGTTTTATCGCCGATCTTAAATGGGCGCGCGAGAACGGGCTTCTGCTTGATACTCTTTTTAACTGCAACTGTTACGGCGATAAGGCGATTTCGCGGGAACTTGCAGATTTTGTCGACAAGACGCTTTCTGAAATGGATATGGAGGGCCTTTATCCGGATATAGTTACGACGACTTCGCCTTTTCTGGCGACTGTTTTTCGCCGCCGGCATCCGAATGTCAAGATCCGCTTGAGCGTAAACATGCGCATTCACGGGACGTCGGGGTTCGAGCCCGTAATGGAGCTTTTTGATTCGTTTTACGCGTCGCGCGAGCATCATCGCAATTTGGATTGTCTGAAGGAACTTTCGCAGTGGGCGAAAAAGAACGGCAAGATCGTCGGTATGCAGGCCAATTCGGGATGCCTGAGACAGTGCGCGTTTCAGCAGTTTCACGACAACATGCACGGTCATAATCGTATCGCCCAATCGGCAGAAGGCGCCAAGATGGATTTCTCCGTTTTTCTCTGCAAGACGAATTACGAGCGGGGCAACTACGAGGATTTTCTGCGATCGACATGGATCAGGCCCGAGGATCTGCCGCTTTATGAAAAATATGTTGATGTTGTAAAGCTCGCGACCCGCCGCCATCCGTATCCGGCTAAAGTCGTAAAAGCGTATGCGACATACGATTACGATGGTAATCTTGCCGATTTAATGGATGCGTGTCACGCGTTTCCGAAGATTTTCGACAATAAAAGTTTTGATATGGACAAGTCTCTTTGGGATTCGGTGCGCGGCTGCATTAAGGCGAACGATTGTGTTCATTGCGGCAAATGCGCTGAGTTGATGTCTAAAGTTTTTGTCGACTTTCCCGCTGATGGAAAGTAAGGTATTATCTTGTACAGTCTTTTGTGATGTAAAAAAGTGGAAAGGTGGTTCCGCATTCCTTCCTATGCAAGGTTGATTTTTGCGATCAAGTTATGATATACTTTCCGCAAAAGAAACGGTGGTTTCAGAAACGGCGGTTTCTTTTTCTCGGAGGTTTTTTTATGCGATTTTTTGATAGAGTCGAAGAATTAAAAATGCTTACAGAAATCGAGCGTAGAAGTCGCTCGAATGCGCAGTTTACAGTAGTGACTGGCAGGCGCCGCGTTGGCAAGACGTCTTTATTGACAAGGGCGTTTCCTAACAGTAATTTCGCATATCTCTTTGTTGAGCATAAAAGCGAAAAAGATCTTTGTCAGACTTTTAAGGAAGAATTATCATCGCAACTCGGAATGACGATATATGGCGCGCCTGATGAGTTTACTCAGATTTTTGAGGCGATTATGCACTTTGCTTCTGAAAAGCCTGTTACATTAGTTATAGATGAGTTTCAAGAATTTTTGAAGATTAATCCAGCTGTATTTAGTGGAATACAAAAGATTTGGGATTTGAATAAAGCTAAGGCTAAAATAAACTTAATTGTTTCGGGTTCGGTTTATACGCTGATGCAAAAAATATTCAAGAGTAAGAAAGCATCACTCTATGGACGCGAAACTGCGTTTATAAAAATTGAGCCTTTCCGTGTTTCTGTATTGAAGGAGATTTTAAGAGAGTATTCTCAGCAATATACGAATGAAGATTTGCTGGCACTTTGGGCGTTTACAGGAGGAGTTGCCAAGTATGTGGAACTTCTAATTGACGCGGGCGCAGTTACGCGTGAAAAGATGATTGATTACATAGTTCGAGAAGATTCTGTTTTTGTAGATGAAGGACGCTCTGTATTGATTGATGAGTTCGGTAAGGAATATGGAACTTACTTTTCAATTCTATCAGCCATCGCATCTGGTAAAAATACGCGTAATGAGATTTCGCAAGTAATCGGACGAGATGTAGGAGGATATCTGACGCGATTAGAGAATGATTATTCCAT
>JAEIGA010004655.1_pt1 | contig 21186 bp, 23 predicted proteins | sample 9270691 | NCBI WGS metagenome assembly JAEIGA01 (sample SAMN17057246, study PRJNA624740) | gut metagenome | biome: biome; isolation source: fecal sample | host: Bos grunniens | place: China: Xizang | collected 2019 | reverse complement strand
TTCTTTTATTATACCACAAAATTTTTCAGAAGTCAATTTTTGATTTAGTGCAGCCATATAAGTGTTTTGCATTAGGGAGTATCTCGTTAACAGACCAACGCCGCCAGGTACGGGAGTATAATAACTCTCATCACACAATGGGTGACAAGCGGGGTCCATATCTCCACAAAGCTTTCCGTTTTCATCTCTATTGATTCCAACATCAATTATAACTTGCACCGCACCAAGAAAGTCGGGAGTAAAAAAGTTTTGGTGACCAACCGCGCAAACTATTATATCTGCATTTCTACAGAAATCTTTTAACTTCTCTCTTGGGGTATAACTATGACACATAGTAACTGTTGCATTTTGTTTAATTAATAAACTAGCCATTGGTTTGCCAACTATATTACTTCTTCCAATAACCACCGCATTTTTACCCTGTACTTCAATACCATTTTCTTTTAAAAGAGTCATAATACCAAGAGGGGTACAAGGTGTGTATGGAGAGTTTGGAAGGAATCCGTCAACATCTTTTTCTGGATTAATATAACTTAATATTGAATCTTCGTCCCAATATTTTGGGAGCGGCAACTGCACGATAATTCCATTTATTGAATCATCATTATTTAACTCAATAATTTTATTTCTTATATCTTTGGGAGTATTATCTTCTGTAAATTCTATATGAACGCAACGGATACCTAGTTCTTCACAATCTTTTTTCTTGCCTCTAACGTAGGCATCCGATGCGGGATTGTTGCCAACTTGAATAATTGCTAAAGTAGGGTGTATGTCATTAAGTGCAATAACTTTCTTTAAAAGTTCTTTATTTCTTTCTACTACGCTTTTTACATCAAAGGGTTTCATTTTTTACTCCTTTATATATAGTCCACAATGGCACATGCCGGATTCTTGGTTTCTGAATTCCTAGCACATACAGCGGTTTTCTTCGGTTTTTATTGGTCGACAAGGACAATAGCCGTCATTATCTTTTAATGCCTATCTAATTTCATCGACCATTTCTTTGTCTGGATTAAGAATTATTTTGCTCTTCAAGGATTGATAACACCTCTTCTACTATATGATTATAGCCTTCTAAACTACCAAAAACTAATGAATGATTAATTTTATTTTCGGATAGTAATCTATAAATTTTTTCTTTAATAACTTGAGCTTCTTCTTCATTTTGGTTTCGACCAATGGGATTATAGGGTTTTCTTCTAAGAATTAAATAATTTATGTTTTCATATGAGTTAAAAACATCCATTACGGTGTTTGTGAAATTTTGTGTTAAGTTTTCATTATTGTTATAAACAATGCTTAATGGAAGAGGAGAGTCTGTTACAATTACATCAACCTTATCAGCACATCGAGAAAGTCTAAAAGCTTGCTGTCCAAAAAGATAAGCTTGGTTTTTAAACGCTTCCTTGGTTTCTTCCCAAGTAATATCTTTTGCATATTCAGTTACAAGCTCGGCATTAACTCCATTCATTTTAAGCATTGCAAAAACATACGCCGCGCCGGTGCTTTTGCCAGCGCCAGGTTCTCCAAATAGATTAATTACTATCATAATTTTCACCCATTGTAAATTTTTTAGCATATTGATTATCAGATGCAAGTTCTACGCCAAGAACTTCATCATAGTGTGATTTTTGGTTTGGAACATACCGTCCGAACTTAACAATTACCGGTTCATAAAGTTCTAGCCACTTCAGTTTTTCTTCTCCGAGTTCTTCCTCGGTATAGCCGCTATATATAACAACCTCATCGCCACTCCAATAACGGAAAGCACGAATAAAGTTTTGTAAGTCTTCCCAGCTATCAAAAGGTTCCAATCCACCAATCACAACTGCCTGACTAAGTGGGTTGTTTAAATACTTAGTGATAAGATCGTCAATTCTAATTTCAATGTTTGGCTCATTTACGAGGGCCGCGTTTTGACATATGTCGCGGCCGCACTTAAATGAACATTTCGGAAAACCGATAAACATTGAAGGTCTTTTGTAATTTATAAAATCTAATTCATTCAGAAATTTTATCTTCACTATTTTTCTTCCCTTCATTATATCCTTCGATATATCCTTTTGTATATTGATCCTTTATATTATTTTGGAAATTTTTATAAATTTCTGGAAAACAAGAAGGAATTAAGAATTCTGCGGTAAGTTCTATATCTTCAAGTCTTTCTGGACTATCTTCATAATGTTTCTTAACTGCCGCGATAATTGATTCTACTTTTGAAAGTTTAACCTTCCCTAGACTCTGTTCCATTAATATCCTCCCATTCTCTCATTGTATATTCTGCTTTTCTTTCTTTGCTCCAAGTTTCGACGGGAACATAGAAGCCAACGATTCTTGTATATTCGGTATGAACACCTTCGCCACAAACTGGGCAAATATCACCATAAAAAGCGTGATTATGTTTACAAGCTTGAATCTTTACATTAAATGCGAAATAGGTTAATCCCTGGTCTGCAATATATTCAACCAGTTCCCAACACTGTTCAAAGTTGTTAAATGGACCGTCAATATTAATATGAGCAATAGAGCCGCCATTACAGTAAGAATCGAACAGAGAAGCAATTCTAATTCTTTCAACTAAAGTGGTTTTAATACCAAGAGGAATAAACTGATTGCCATATAAGGGAAGATCTTTAATTACTGTATCTGGATAAAGCATTTCATCTGCCTTTTGCATCTTCAGCGCAGCCTGTTCGCCAGGAATCTGCTCACAGTTAATTTTATAATCTTTATCAAGTGCAAACTGGTCTTTAGTTCTATGCAATACCTCAAAGATTTTCTTACCAAAAGCATCTGCTTCTTCTGTATAGAAGGTATTACCAAACTCGTCCATTCTGGTGTATCCAAACTTCTTCATTGTTTCATAAACACCAATAACACCGATTGTATTATATAAGTGTTCAAAATCGACCAAACCATATGAGAAGTTAGGAAGAAGTCCCTTTTCCACATTTCTTCTAATAATTTTTCTTACAACATCAAGAACCTTGCAGTTAAGTTCAACCGCTTCTTTTAAATTAATTAAGTATTCCTGTTCCGTTTCACTCTCCAGAGCAACTCTTGCCAGATTAACTGTACAAACTTTTACAGAACCTACTTTAAGTGCTGTGCCGCCAATGGAGTTGAAATATCCCAAGTCTTCAATATTAGACTTAAGTCTGCAACAGTTAGAAAGAGAAGTAACTGAATCGTCAATGAATAAGTTCCAGTCATACCATTTCATATTATGTCTAACTGCATATTTTGCAAAATCTTCATCAGCGAATTTACCATTCTGTCTTAAAAGGCTCATTGAAAGAACGGGATAAGTGAACATATTTCTTTCTCTAATTGCACTTACTTCTTCCATAAAGACTTTCTGGAAATCTCTAATCTGTTCAAGGTGGTCCATCATAAAGGAACCATCTGGGAACTCTGCGCCACCAAAAAGAGCTTCGAGATAGGGCATATCAAATACTGATACATTAGTAAAAGCGCTCTGAGTACCATCACGTACATATGGCTGATTTACTGCATAAATAAATCTCTGAATCTACTGACGAGCATGATATTCAGGAGACTTGGTTGCATATCCTTCTTTGCAGTCTTTTTGCCAGAAGTAATACATATAAGGAATAAGATTTGGTAAACCTACCGCACCACTGGAACGATTACTTGTAAAACTGATGTATTCCTTTAAAAAGTCTACAAAAGTAGCTAAATGTTGTGGTGGTTCATAGTTGAAGTTTGTAAGGAAATAAAGTCCTTTTTCTGCTAAATCCTTTAAATCATAAGCAAAACAATAATGAACGAAAGTCGAAGTGTCTGCATCGTGAAGATACGAACCCTTTGTCCATTCTCTATGAAGCCACTGATTAGCTGTTTTAAAACCATAAGCCTTATTTAGCTCGTAATAAATTTTATTATAAGCCAAAAGCTTTCTATGAGGTTTAGACATTTCTCCGATTAGTGTGCGGATGTCTTTATTTCTAACATTTGAGCTACCATCAACCGAAGAATCAGCTACGGTTTCCGCGTCAATGAAATTGTCGATAAAGTCAGTATAACTTAGCTTACTATCATCAAAACCATTAAGCTTAGCAAATTCTTCTCCATATTCAGTAAGAAGTTTGTTAAACTAAGTTGTAAAATTCTTATTTAATTTAATATGTATATTAGCCATTTGCTCCCTCCTGTCTTGAAGCCCAACCCCAAGCTTGTGTAAAGTTCATGGGTTCAAACCCTTCGATATGAAGTACTGGTACTTCATTTGACATTTCATTTGCTTTTAAGAAATCAAGCACTGCTTGAGCATCATCGACGATTTCAAACGCAATGTTTGCCGCGGCGAGTTTCTTCTTAAGGGCATTACACTTTGGACAAGTGGGGAGAGTATAAAGAATTATTTTATCCATTTGCTGTCTCCTCATCTATATAACAATATAAACAATAACCATCTTCAAAATCGTGATTACACTTTTTTTGAAGGTCGGCATTTTCTTGTAATAGCTATCTAATTGTATTATTTAAAACAAACATATTAGGTTTCATTAAATCTTCAATCAGTTTGTTATTACTATCAATTCTTTCTTTAATTTCAATATTGTGCATGAAATTTTCCTCCTTGTAATTCTACTGTTTGACATTTGACTAAATCATTAAAAAGCTCAGTGTTTCTATCCTACACATATCCGAATAAAAGTTTTGCATCTCGTCGGTTAAAAGGTCTTGATTTAAATCTAGTTCTTTCGTCGAATATTTCTACGAATTCCAAAAGCGTATCATCAAGTAACATTTCAATAGGTAAATCTGGAGAGAAACCTATTCCTTCCGAGGCATAACAATTAAACAACTGAAGGAGGCGTAACCATTCTTGGCTTATGAAAAAATCATCGTCATATATAAGAGAAAATTTCATACGGTTCATCCTCAAAAAAACGACCTGCCTAAAAATTTGGGGTAATTGATTCATATAAAAATCTTTTTCGCTTTTATAATCAGCTAAGACATTATAAAGAATATTATTGGAATAAGTTATATTCTTTTTATTTACAAACTCCGCAACAGTTTCATCTTTCATAATTCCGTTGTATTGAATAAAGAAAGAATTTGTACTGCCTGGTATTTCTATCCATTTTAGAAAATCTTCATCATTATCAACTTGAATAGGAAATTTAGTAGAAACAAATATATCTCTTTTTCCTCGCTTAAGAAACTTAAGCACTTCCTTTACACCGTCTGCGGCGTCTGCAATATCGTTTAGATTGTAGTCATGAAAACTTACTGTGAGACCACGCTTATCATTGAAAAGTTGGCTATCCCAATCTTCCCAAATGGTTTTACCATCAAGTGAAAGCCGCATATGTTCAGAGTTTAGAAACTTCTTGAACATTTCTCGTTCTGTTTTATTGTGACATAGTAAATCTTGATATTTAAGATAAATTGAAGTGACTGGTTTAGATTTTTCTATTGCTAGATCCATTGGTCGGTAAAGACCATTTGTAAAAGCATAGCCGCCATAAACTAGATCCTCATTTGAACCGATATCCGATGGGAAAAGACCATCATAAAAATCTTTTCTATAAAACATTTTAGAGTATTTCTCCAAAGCGAGAGAAGTGGACAGAGCCACTATCTCTCCTTGGTTGCGATAGTATGTTGCTAATTTCATTAATTCTAAATTAAACAGGACATTTTTATACAAAGATAAATCTCCATCAAATAAACCTATGCTCATTCTTCTGATTCTCCATAACGTTCACCTTGGGTTATCAAAGTGCCATCCTCTTTTATTTCAAGTATTTTTTCTACTAAGTGATATGGAGTTTTAGAATACTTCTTCGCAACAAACATATCATCTCGTCTCATTCCAGTTACGACAATTTTATTGCCGCGAGTGAACCAAGATTTTTCGCAAACGTGTTTCTTACCGTCCGCGCCCTTTTCGGAAATCTGTTTATCATAATTGGTAAATACCGGACCGAATATTTTAACAGTTACAACACCAGACTTTGTTAAAAGAGTTACTGTCTTTTTGCTCTTGTCTTTATCAAGAACAGTGCCTGCGATTCTGTAAAGCTTAAAAATAGGAACCTGTTTACCTTTAATGGGAATAATTCTATCAACAACTGGTTCACTTGAAAGACTATAAAAGTCTTCAATACCATATTCATATGGCTTTAAAGCTTTAAGCTCATGGTCATGCGAATAGAAACATACGGAATCCATTTCCCATTTGCTAATTGAACCGCAACAATATTTATTCCAAACTTCTTCAATTAAACGATTATTAAGTTTGTTTAATATGTCTTGTGAATGTGCCTTTAAGTATACCCTAACTGGCTCCATTCCCTTTTTATAAATTGCATCCCAGTATACCTGAGAAATGCCGAACTTATCATCTAAGTAACGAAGATTGTCTATACTATAATTTTTCTCAAAAAATTCAAATGCAAATTCATCAAGTAGATACAGATTTTCATACTTTGCTTTTTTAATGTACTTATTAAAGTAATATAATTTTTTCTGATAATCAAGTTCTTCGGGAAGTAAGTCAAACTCAATCAACATCTTCATATTTTGTAATGTTACTCGTTTCTTCTGATCGCTTATAGTTTCAACATAAGTTTTCATAAGTTCTTCTCTATCACCGAAAGCATCAAAGGCACCAGACTTAATCAGATTAACCATCTGAGTCTTGTTGACTTTAACTTTATCAAGAAAATCAAACATTGAAGTATAAGGTCTATTATTAATGATATTCTGAATAAGGTCTTCACCTACTTTAACAATACCACTAAGTCCGTAACGAATAACCGATTCTTCAACATCTGGTGAGAATGTATAATCAGACGCATTAATGTCGGGCGGTGTTACATTAATTCCGCTCATTGCCATTTTTCCAATTGCAGAAGCAATTTTTCCATAGGCTACACTTCTGGTCTTTTTCTTATCTTTAGTTATTTTGTCATTTGAAGAAGTTTCTTCATCTGCCGCGTCGTCTTCATCGAGGTCGTCTGGCACAAAATCAATAACTGATATTCCATCAGACTCATATCCATAATCGTCGAAAAATACTCCTTGAGTATCTTCTTCTATTGTTTCTTCGTCATTGTCTTCACCGCCTCCGCTGTCCGTAATAAGACAGGCTGTATTCCAGAAAATTGTTGGATATTTAAATGCTAAGTTCATTTCTTGAAGTGCAATCAGTGAATAAGCAAGTGTATGACTTAAGTTAAAACCATATCCTTTACTTGTTGCAACAAGAACATTCCAAACATAGCTACAAAAGTTTCTACTACAACCTTTCTGAGCAGTAATTTCAAAAAACTCTTTTGTTAACTTATCATATTCCGCGGGGTTCTTTTTCGCAATTGATTTACGAAGCTTATCTGCCCAAGTTAGACTAAAGCCGCCACACTCTGGAAGCTGAACCAACTGCATGAAACGCTCCTGAGATTCACACATACCATAAGAAATCTTAATGATTGGTTCAAGAATTTTCTGTTCTTTTTTAGTTAAGCCATACTTATCCATTTCTTCGTACCAAAGGGTGATGTCTTCTTTAAAACGAGCATATTTGTTAAGCGGCTGTTCGCCACCTTTTTCCTGTGCCATAAGACGGATAACCGAGTTCAAAGTTGCCAAATCGTCTACTGACTGAGGCTTCGTTAACGCAATACCCTGAATACCGCTTTGCTTTTCCATCTGAAACAGTGACATAACTTTGTGGTCCCAGACCATTTCCCACATCTTAGGATCATGTCTTTCTAAGTTATAAATACCTATCATTTTTTCATAGGTTTCTTTTAAAGTATCTTCTCTTTCTTCAAAACCATAATCACAAATTAAATCAATACAATTATGAATTTTGTCAAGACCTTCAACAGAAAGTAAGTCATATTTAATAAGACTCACTTCTTCGGCATCGTGAAGCTCGAACTGTGTCATAATGTCACCATTCGGTGCTCTCATAAGAGCCGTTGAATTTGTAAAAGGTTCATCAACGAAAATAATACCACCAGCGTGCTCGCCAAGGCGACAGATAAGACCTTCAATTCTTTTTGCAACTTCCCAAACTTCAGGATAGTTTTCTGTCATTTCAATTACAAACTGTTTATTTGGAGCAAAACCATTTTCTTCATCACCGTAAAAAGTCTGAGATAAAGTTCTTTGAATACCACGATCTGATTCAATCATTGAAGCAAGATATTGTGCGATATCTACATCAATACCTAATCCTCGACAGGCGGTGAGAATAGCTGATTTTGCTTTTTCTGTGCCGAATGTAGCTACGTTTGCAACTCTGTTTTGTCCATAAACTTCTCTAAGTCTATCCAGAACTTTCTTGCGGCGGCCGCCCTCGATATCAACGTCAACGTCAAGAACAGATACACGCTCTGGATTAAGGAAACGCCATTCAAAAGTCTTGGTTGTCTCTCTTAAGGGATTAATCTGCGTAATGCCCAAAATATAAAGCAACATAAAACCTACACCAGAGCCACGGCCGCAACCAACAATTGTACCAGCTTCCCAACATTCATCAATAATTCTTTGAAGATTTAAGAAGTAAGCACTCCAATGGGTTTTATTAACTTCAGATGATACCCAAGTTGTTTTTAAGTTGTTATCAATCTCTTTATAGGTTTCTTTATTCTGAAGAGTCGAATCATTAGCTATTCTTTCAACAATAAGCTGAGCAAGAACTTTATCGCCATCGTAATCAGATTCAACAAAAGTTTTTAACCACGGAATTTCGTCATAAAATATACAAGGATCAAGTGAATACTCTGGTTTCTTCCACATAAGCTGAGGAATTTTAAGAGGTCTTGCTATCTTATAGTTTTCACACATATCAGCAATTTTCTGAATATTACTATAAGCAAATTCTAACTGATCATCAGTTAATTCAAGATAACCCTCAAGTTCCTCTGTACCCATTAAGTAAGTTGTTGCATAGAAGTCATCAACTTCTCGATCACCATCCTGAGCGTTAAGATAAGCCTTGTGAATAAGCCTATCTTCTTTTTTAAGATAGTGACTATCAGTTGTTATAATATAAGGAACATTATGCTCTTTTGAAAGAGTGATTAACTTTTTATTGACATATATCTGGTCTTTGTGATGTGATGGCTGTAATTCAAAATAGAAGTTATCTTCACCAAAGATACTTTTCATTTGTTCAATCCAAAGACCAATCTTCTCGTATAATTCTTCATCCTGACTTTCTCTATGACGAAGCAACTGAGTTGGAAGCGCGCCGCCAAGACAAGCGGTACTACCGATTACATGACCAGGGTTTGTTGCAATTATATCGAATAAATCCTGGTAATATGTTGGCACTCGTCTCATACCTCTTGCCATATAGCTACGCATCCAAGCTCGGGTGGAAATTTCTCTTATTTGCTGATGACCTATTGCATCTTTTGCAAGTAAGATAAAGTGATAGTATCTATCATATTCTTTATCAAAGTTTTCATTCGTAAGTCCATTGCGGCAGAGGTAAATTTCATTACCACGAATGATTTTAAAGTCGGGATTCTTTTCTGCGGTTTTCTTAATTAATTTTTCTATTTTTACTGAATTGGAAAGACTTTCGTGTTCTGTAATTGCAATACAAGTATGTCCAAGTTCCAGCGCGTAACTTACTAAGTCGTCCAATTTGTTGATTGAGTCACGAAGACGTAAATTTGATGTATCGGTATGATTATGCATACTGCCGGGATATTCTCTTTTTGCCATTCGTTTTCCTCACTTTCTTTTTTATTTCTATATATATTATACCATAAAATCGTTGAAAAGTCAAATAATTTTTGGTTATATTGATAATTTTATTTATTAAAAGGCGAGTGCCGCATTTCTAATTTCATAGTTTTCAATCATTAGCTGAGGTGTAGTTTTACCCATCCACTCATTTAATGAAGCCTTACAAACTACTTCGATTTGAATTTCATCATATTCATTCATTTTTTCAATAAAGTCTTTTGCAAAGAATTTGATATATTTAACTCCATTCTTTTCAAAACTAATAGTATCCTAATTTCTACCCATAACTCTAATTTCACTGGGTTTAATATTGATACCACCAACATAAATCAAAGGAGTATTATTGTTTTGTCCCCAAATTTCCGGGACGCTACCAAGTTCGCATACAAGATCGCTCAAATCAGAATCGTTGGCGTATCTTTCAAATTCAACTTCATATACGTTTTCCGTAAAGTCCATTGTTTCAAGTTCTTTGTTTGCATAGGAATGTAATGCAGTTAATTTTTTGTATGGTACTGAAAAACCCGCCGCATTATCGTGTCCAGATACATATTCGAATAATTCACTTCCAAGCAAAAAGTCCCTCATCGAACCCATGTCACAATTGGAGAGTCCACGAATTGATCCCTTAATGTTTCCATCTGGACCAAGTCTACCTAGAAGAGTGGGACGCTGATACTTGCTGCTTAACTTCATAGCCACAAGCCCATTAACCTCTTGAGGAAAGTCATCTTCTTCTTCAAGTTCAACAAACAGCAACTTATTATCTAACAAGTTATTATTAAAAATTCTAATTCCTATCTGCTCCATCGCGGCAGTTGTGATTTTATCCTGCTTTGATTTTGTGTTAGTACATTCTCTTAAGCTTTCGATAGCCACTTCTTCCATAGTGCCTTTTGCGCCTCTTTTATTACAAGGTACTAAAGCATGTCCGTCAATAAACGCCAAGAACAGACGTCTCTTTTCCGGCATTGTCCCAACTCTTATCATACTATTAATCATAGGAGTAATGTAAAAAGCAACTGATACATAGTTGATTTTACCACCCATTGAATAGTCCTATTTTTCACAAGCACTCTTAAAGAAATAGTTTTTAATATTTGCCAATCCAGTAGAAACTATATATCGATTTTCCAACGACAGCGCGCTGCCCATATCAGAAATTATACCAAGCGCCGCCAAATCGATAAAATCATCTGCATGGTTAACATTCCAACAACTATCTAGATATCTACAAAATTGCCAAGTAACCCCGGCACCAGTTAAGTCTTTATTTTCATATTTCGGAGAAGTTTGGTTGTTTATCAATACACAGTGCTTGCTTACTTGGCTATCTTCGTTAAGAATATGGTGGTCTAAAATAAGAGTTTTAATTCCTCTTTCTCCTAAGGTTTCAATGTATTCAAAATCATTACTACCGGCATCTGGGACAATAACCAAACCATATTCTTTATCACTATTAATGATATCTGATGTGATATCTTCAAGTCCATGTTGCTTATGTTCGTGCACCGCGTAGTCAATTTCTGCATCTGGCTTTACGGCTTTAATATACTAATAAATAATTGCCGCGGATGTAAAACCATCAACGTCGCAGTCAGCTATTAAAAACATAGGTCTGTCCAGATTTTCTTCCAAAAGAAGTCGACCTTCTTCTATGTTACTTAAACAATGTGGCTGTTGGAGTAAAAAAGCTTCGGGAGTAATAAAGATGTCGGGGTCAGCAATACCTCTTAATTGCAATAAGTTTCGTAAATAGTTTTGTTTAATTCTGGGTAATATAAGTTTATGTCTCATCGAATTCTAACTCTCCTTTGTAATAATTCTTTAAAAATTTCTTCACCTTTATCTGTTGGACTATCTTTTAATTCAAGCAATTTATTTTTATCATAAATAAAAGAAAAATTGCAATAGTTTGAATATCTTTCTGCCGTTGCTTTTAGTTTTCGGAAATAATCGTCTTTATTTGGTAATTCTTCGTTATCAAAGCAGATAATAATTTCTCTTGGCGAACATTCTTTTAATAAAATATCTAACTGATATTTATTAAAGTTTGAACCACATACTGCGGCGCCGCAGTTAGGAATGGAAAAGCCCTCTAGCTGAAGAACGGCTTTCTCACTTTCAAATAAATAGCAAATTCCATATTTCTTAATATTTTCTTTAGTTAAATTTAACCCATAGAGATTAAGCGACAGCGGATGACTATACCAAGTTTTTTCGACTTTCATTGGCATATATTTTCCGAAGTTATCTACTTCCCAGTCGTTCAATGCTCGACCGCGGATACCAACGAGTCTATTGTTAATATCGTAATGAGGAATAACAATTTTATTCTGACTTATTGAATATAGTATTCCGAACCTATCCATCGCTTCTCTACTAATACCATCTTTAAGCCACTCTATCGGATAATTTTTAACGAACACATCTAAAACTCCAGGTGAAAATTCTGGTAATTTTTGTGCTTGTCTCTTTTCAAATTTTTCTCGTAAATTTTGAAAATTATTATCTACTCTATTGGCTATATTAATTGAAGACATGCTAAAGAGAACAGAATAGATATCTTCAAACCAATCATATTCCATTTGTCGTGTTTCATAGTATTGTTCCATAAAACGAAAGATAGACATCGGTCCGTCTTCCGTATAACAATAAAACAAATGAGTATCTTTGTAATAATATAACTTCAAAGAAGCATCATCTGAGTCTATGTTGTGACAAATTGTAGGAAAAAGAATTGCATCTTTGGTTTCCTTATATCTATCTGCTCCCAGTTTGGTCATTAATTCAATTATATCTTTAGGAGTAAGTTGATTTACTAAATCATAACAATTCATTATTTAACTTATTCAACCTTTCTACAAAAATATCAACATCTTCAAAACTTGTGATTTGTATATTTTCTCTGTTCTCAAAATCGGGAACAGAATGAAGACGCGCGTCTGTTACAAATAAATCCTTTTTTCTCATAGTTCCTAAATCCATATATGACCAAATACGAACCTAGGTCCAACGGCCGCCACGAACTTTGAATATATCAGACACTATATTCGGTTCTCCATATCTTCTACAAAGATCACCGAGTGTTTCTAATTCTTCAGTTGTTGGTCTATTACAAATTAAACCAATATCAGCTTTATTAATAGTTGAGCGACCTCCGGCTAACGAGGCTTCATTACGTATATCCTTATTATTATCGGCATTTGCATTAACCTGCGTTGAAGTCATTATATATACATTTTGTTCAACTGCAATATCTTTCAAAGCAGTTGCAAACATAAGTAATACTTCATCATTTCTTAAAGTAAAACCTCTGAATTCATTTAAGAGCGCCGGACCAATGAAAATGTAATCATAGAACACATATTCAATCCCATACATTAAACAGTTTTCACGGATGATGCTTTTTGCAAGCTCGATGGTTGGGTTGGGCATTCGGACAATATAAAAATTATCTTTATACTCTTTAATTAATTCCGTCGCTTGTTTAATGCGAATTCTTTCCTCATTGGTAAATGAAGTGTACTTAAACTTATCCTCATTAATACCAGTTAAGTAAGCTAAAATCATTTTTCTAATTTCTTTAAAACTCTGTTCAGTTGCGATGAACAAAACTTTTTCGTTATTACCCACTTGAACCCATTGAGCTTCAGAAGCATCATACCTAAAAGGAAAAGCAAGTAAACAAGCATCTCCAACTGACTGTCTTGTTTTACCAACACCACTAGGCATTGAGCGAATTGTTAAGGTTCCGAACTGGGCGCCGCCAACGATTTCATTGAAGATTTCTCCTTGAAGCGGAAGCCCAATGCTATATTCTTCAACAAGATTATCAATGAAGTCATCGATACCATCTGCAACGCTTTCGACTTCTGTTACATCATTTCGCATAAAGTCATGCTCTAACTTATAAAGCTTTTTCTTGATACTTTCTAAAATATCTGGAATAGTTAAAGCCTCAAAGTTATCATTAATTTCAAAAGCGTCTTGCTTAGTTAAATCTTCACAATAGAAGTCTGTAATATCAATTCCTGTTTTCTATAAAGAATTTAACAAATTAAATTTCTTTAACTTATTATAATAATATCCAAAATTTTCTACCGATGAAAAATCAATGCTATCTTGAAGATATTCAATACCTTTTTGCTTCACAAAAACGTTTTTTGCAACTGGACTTGTCTCAAGAAAATTTTCTACATCAATCGGATTAATTGTTTTTGCTCCATTTGCATATAATCCAGAAATTGCCATAAATACATATTTTTCCAATGAAGTTGAAAAATCATCAATGGTTAAACTGTATTTGTCTGTTTCACTTAAAAACTGCGGATGTTGCATAAGAGAACCTAAAATTTGCCGATTGCAGTTTTTATCTATTATCATTCTAAGTCCTCCAAATTCATTTCGTCAAGATTATAAGTCTTAACACCATTTTTTCTTTCTTCTTTTGGTCTATAAACCAAAACTTTCGGTCTGGCATACCTTTCTTGAATTTGTTTTTCTATACCTGCAATTATATCATTATTTTCTTCAAATTTCTTTTCCCAATAGTTTCTTGCTTCATCGTAAATAAAAGGTAGTATTCCTACACCATTTTCACTTTTTAGCCAGTCACCCTTTTTTATTTCATAGAAATACTTTAAAGCAAAGAACATACCCTTGTAAGTATACTTATATTTCTTTACAAAAGTTTCCATTTGCTTTCGGCATTTCATATAGTCATATTTAACTTTTAGGTCGTGAGCCAAAAAGTCATATATATAACTTTCCCATTTTTGGTCATCTAATTGAGTATTCAAATCTACTGATTTAGAACGCCAATTATCATAACAGCTTTTGTGATAGTACATCTTTGGAGACGGCCGCACCCAATAAATATCTTCTATTTCTTTTTCGCGGTCGAATCGTTCTTTACAAAAACGGCACATAACCATTGTACCCATTGTACCACTCCAATCTTATTTTAGAATATTCTTTATAAATATATTATACCACATTTTTGCCAAAAAGTCAAATTTAAATAAAAGGAAGCCATAGTAAAAACACTATGGCTTCATATATATTAAGAGAGCATATCTCTCATATCCAGTAATGCTAAATAGAAAAGGTCTTTTTGGTCTTCAGTGATTTCTGATAATCTCTTTGGAGCTCCAAAAACCATTTCTACTTTCTTTGAAATTCGAAGTGCCGCATCTTCATTGGTACCATCCTCGGTAATTCTTGTCCAAAGATTCTGCGCTTCTGCTCTAATTTCTTCAAAAGTTAGCTCTTCACCTATTGAAACTTTTTCCATTGTGTCGACAATAGTAGCACCATCAAGCTGTTGCTGCTTATCAATGGCTTCGCCTATTGCGTTAACAAGACTTTCATATGAGAAGGGAATAACTGGCTCAAGGTAAGGAAGTCTATTACCTGCCTTAATTGTGGGAGTTTCTCGTGTAATAAAGCGTCTAACTGCGTTTCCTTCAGCATCATACTGAAGATCGATATATGCAATAATATCTACAAGACGGTTTACTACATCGGCCGCACGGGAAGGCATAGCAGGTGCAACGGCTTCGATAACCGTATCATCTTTACCAGGAAGCTTTTTGATTTCGCTATGGCAAATGCAACAAATACCATAGCCAAGCATTGTAATTTTTCTAAGAGCTGATTCAAACTCTTTTTTACAATCGGCATAAAGACGACCATATGGAACATCTCCCAATTTCTGAACTCCGGCCTGTGCGCAAGTAAAAGTTTCACAAGCAGAGTATGCTTCGGAAATTGTATCAATAACAATTGTATCATACATCTGTTTTGCTTCGGGTTTTTCTAACTGTCTAAGAACAAGCTTGAATTCCGACCATTTAGAAATATTTACTGCACGAACGCCCGCGATAAAGTTGGTACCGATTTCAAAATTACAGAAAAGAGACTTTGGTAATTTAGAACCAAAGGTGGTTTTACCCACCTTTTCACGTCCATAAATACATATATACTTACCCTTTAGGTCTCTTGAAATAACGGAAGGTTCAATATTTAATATATCAATAGCCATTCATAAACCTCCCTCTTGGATTAAAATCCAAGATTGGGCTTAGGTTTAGCAGAGGATGCAGCAGGCTTATTAGCAGTCTTATTCTTAGAAGCTTCAAGTCTCTGCTTTCTGTCTGCGAGTGCGGCGTCGATGTCATCCTTACTATAGGCTCTTTCACCATCAAGAGGTTCCTGAGTACCGCCAGTAATGATAAGATCACTGATATTAATAGTTCTTGAACGAACTTCAGGATCACCGAAATCTACTTCGATTGTGTAGTTTTCTGTAGTTGAAGAGAAGTTAAGCTTACCAATTGCACTTACTGTGTCATAGCTTTCCCAGTAAGAAGAAATTGATTCAATGGCTGCTTCGCTAACAACATAGAAAGGAACTACATCAACCTTACCGCCATACTGGGGAATGATGCCCTGAACACGATAACGTCCAGTTTCATTACCTTCCTTGTCTGTTTCATAGCTCTTTGAGCCAACAACAAAGTTAACAGAGAATGTAGCAGTAGGCTTCATCTCAGTTCTCTTGATACGAGTAGCAAAAGAAGCAGTAATACGAGGGAATGAAACGAGTTTATCTTCTTTGTAATATTCGTTCATTGTAATCTTTGCCTGATTGATACGAATAGCATCTGCTTTAGTTTCATCAGAAGCGGCAATGCTAACATATTCTTTCATAATTTTTTCAATTGATTCATATGCGGGATTAAGCTTTCCGGCATTTGTATACTTAGATGCAAACATGTGAACGGGGATTTCGCATACACATTCTTTGCGGTTAATATCCTATGTCACTCTTACCTTGATAATACCAGAGATTGTGTCAACGGTCTTACCATCTTTAGTAAAATTACCATAGTTGAGATCAATTTCAGAAAGAAGTCCTTCAATTTTTACAATGTTTTCTGCCTGTGTTAACATAATCGTTTTTCTCCTTTAATTTCATTTTAATTTTTTTAAGTTTAATTACGGACTACTTGAAGAAGGGGCTACAAGAGTAGCCCCAGGCTATTAATTATTTAATTATTCTTCAACGGGTGCACTAGGATCGAAAGCCTTGCCTTCGTCAGTAAGAGAAACGTAAACGAGCTTGTTTTCGCCGTCCATAACTTCCTCTCTAACAACAAGACCCTTTTTCTTAAGGTCAGTAATGTTAGCGCTGATTGAGCGGCCGTTTACGCCAAAATGGTCAGCCATTTCTTTTGTAGTTACCTTGCCATACTCCTTTACGTAATTAAAAATGTTTGCTGATTTTTCTGTGAGCTTCATAGTCATTTTCTCCTTGTTTTTTTAAATTTTTTTGTTTTTAGGTTTGACTGAACCTTTTTATAACATCAGAATTTTTCTGATATTTCTGAAGTTAAGAAAGTGAGTTATTTATTTTATTTGTTCTCTCAACTTTCTATATATATTATATCACAGTTTTTGAGAAAACTCAAATTTTAGTGATACTTTTTTATATTCAAATTTTACTTAATGCAATTATTTGTGTATCTTCAGCTAACTTCATTGTTTTACTTCCGACTGCTCCCTTGGAAAGCAAGGAAACTTCAGACAAATTGATACGAATCTGCGCCGCATTAGCCGTAACTAACGCTTCTTTTTCGTCAACTATTGGTAAAAAATCTGTCAACTTGTCAGTATCGTCTTTAGTTTTATGCAGTCGGCCGCCCTTAGTGTATCGTGTAGATACATTAAACTCAGAAATTGGAGTTCTTTTAATGTAACCTTTGCTGGTAATACTAAGTAGTTCTTTTGTATTAGTTGGTATAGTTTTTGCAGAAATCAAAAAATCATTCTCATTTAACTTGATTCCTTTTACGCCCTTAGCGGCACGTCCTATGGCACGAATGTCCGTAGTAGGTATAATTAAGAATTGACCCGCCGCAGTTAACATACCAATGTTTTCATTGTCTGTAAAGATAACTGAACAAATTTCATCATCTTTGTCAAGCTCAAGTGCCTTCATTGCACAATTACGCTTTACATTATATTCATTTAAATTGGACTTTTTAAGTAATCCGTTCTTGGTGAGGAATATAATATTTTGCTTACAAACTTTCTTATTAAAAGAAGTAATTGCACAAACTTTCTCAAAGCTTTTGATACCTATAACAGTCTCAATTGCGACTTTTTCGTTTACTGGAAGGCTTGAGGCAGGACAATGATAGAAGTTTCCTTTATTTGTAAATACTAAAATAGTATCTATACTCTCGATTGTCTGACTCGATAACACACATTCTCCAGAGCCAAGCTTGAATTTGTTGCCAACGCCACCACGTTTTTGAGTATAAAGTGAAGAAGTTTCATTGATAAAAATGTTATTCTGATTTGTTAAAGAAAGGTTTAATGCTCTAACTTCAACAGGTTCATCTTCTTCTTTTTCGATGTTCAATATTTTTGTGCGGCGACTGTCGCCAAATTTCTGAATTACGGCTTTAAGTCCCTTTTCAATTTCTGCTTTAAGCAAGTCTTCATTTTCAAGAATTTTGGTAATTCTATCTCTTTCTACTTCCAGTTCTTTCTTTTCTTTTTCAAGTTTTTCCACTTCAAGATGTGCCAAACGAGAAAGTTTCATATCAAGAATAGCTTTTGCCTGAACTTCTGATAACAAGTATTCTTTTTGTAATTTCTGACTTGCTATAGCAGTAGAAGATGAAGATTTAATTGTCTGAATAACTTCTTCAATTCTTGCAAGAGCAATTAGAAGTCCCTCTAAAATGTGGAGTCTATTTTCAATTTTCTTTAAGTCATACTGGAAACCGCGAGTGTAAACTTCTTTTTCATGGTCAAGATGGGCGCCTAGCGCTTCTTTCCAAGTAAATACACGAGGAAATCTACCATCATCGAGCATTGTTAAGTTAATACCATAGTAATACTGTAAGCTGGTATTCTTATATAAATACTTTAATACTCTATTCGGATTGGCTTTTTTTGATAAGTAAATCTTAATATTAGGAGTAACGCCAGTAAGGTCATTAAATCTGTCAATACCAGGGTTATGTTCTTCATCGTTTAAAATTGCTTCAAGTTCATCGCAAATAGTATTGGTATAAACACTATAAGGAATTTCTTTAACAATAAAACATCTTTCATTATTATCAAACTCAATAACAGAACGAATTTTACAAGCAAAACCAGTACCATTTTTAAGGCTTTCTTTTACTTCGTCTTCATTTAAAAGAATACCGCCAGTAGCAAAGTCAGGTGCACAGTAAATTTCTTCAAAAGAAACATCTGGATTCCAGAGCATTTTAATGAGTGCATTGTTAACATCATTAATATTAAATTGAGGAATGCTAGAAGCAGCACCAATACCAATACCCATTGTACCGTTTACGATATTGTAAAAACCTTTTGAGGGAAGAACTGCGGGATACTGCTCTGTATCATCGTAGTTATCTCTCCACTCAGCAATTGTGTCTTTATCTATATCACTAAAGATAAGTGAAGAAATTTCTGCGAGTCTCGATTCTGTATATCTCTGGTGCGCCCAGTTGCCGCTCTTAATAAGAGTACCAGCATTACCCTTGACGTCTACGAGAGGATATCTCATGGCAAACTGCTGACCAGCACGCATTAATACACCTACCGCACTGGAGTCACCGTGAATGTAGAATCGAGAAAGAGAACCAACAGCTTTTAAGGTTTTCTTATATGGTTTTGAATGTATAAATTTATCTGTATGTAAAGCGTAAAAAATCTGTCTTGCAGAAGGTTTGAGACAATCACGAACATCGACTAAGGCTCTCGACTGAAGGACCGCTCCGGCATACTGCACGAAAGATTCGGAGATTGTACTTTTAAGATCGCTCATTCTCTTACCTCACTAAAATCAATTTTATTAAATACGAACTGTCGTCTTGGTTCTACATCTTCGCTCATTAATGACTCAAGTAATGTCATAGCTTCTTCGGAATACTCAAGTACTTCAAGACGCTGAAATTCTTTAGTAAACATTGAACGATGTGCGGATTCTGCGGTCATTTCACCAAGACCTTTGTTACGAGTTATATTACCTTTAATTTTTCCTTTATTTAAAGTCATTTCTTCATCAGTAAAGAAATAAGACTCAGTCTTACCATTGTCAATTATGTACAGTGGTGCGTGAAGCCAGCAAAGTCTTCCTTCCTTGATGAATTCGGGTGCTAAGTAATGGAGAGCCGACATGATTAAGAGTCCAATATGATAGCCGTCTGAGTCAGCGTCCGTACAGATAGCAAGGCGACCATAGCGAAGCTTCTTACTATCATATTTACCAGGCGTGATATTCATCGCACTAAGAAGAAGTTTAATTTCTTCATTTTTATATATTTTTTCTTCGGGATTAGAAAGACAATTTATAATCTTACCACGAATTGCCAAAAGACCGTACTTGGAATAGTCTCTTGCCTGAGCCATACTACCCATAGCTGAATCACCCTCTACAATTAAAAGAGTGGATTCTGGACCAAGAAATTCTGCATCCTTAAGCTTATCAGAAGCAAACACTTTCTTTTTTTGGTTTTTTTCTATATCTTTTGCGGCTTCAAGAACTTGCTTTCTTGCTTTTTCAGCGGCCGCCTCAGCTTTCATTTCTTTGGTTAAAAGTTCAAGAATTTTTTCAAATTCGTCTTTGTGACGCTTTTCAAATTCCTCGAGCATCTGTGTTGTTGCTCTTTGACACAAACCACGAAGCTCTGGATTATTTACCTTTGTCTTTGTCTGATTTGCGAAAGAGGGATTGGGCACCTTACAAGAAACAGCATAGAATAAACCTTTTCTAAGGATATCTGCTGAACCTTCTCCTTTAAGTTTCTTTTTAAAGAAATTTGTTAAAGAAGTTTTAATACCCGTGAGCGAAGTGCCGCCCTCAGTATTTTCAAGTCCATTGGTGAAAACGTGCCAAGTCTCATTTCTCGAATCGGTCCATTCCATAACAATCTCTGCTTCAATACCATTTTCGGCAATTGTGATATGAAGAGGGGTTTTATGTATGGTGCGGCCGCCCTTTTCTTTCATAAGGTCTAATAAACCATTTTTTGAATGATAAGTTACTCTTTCATTAGTTATATGATTTACTAATATAAAGGCAATACCCTTTGAAAGATAGCTCCAATCCTGACACATTTTCTTAACTTCTTCAAAATTAATTACAATAGGTTCAAGATTATATACTTCCTGAGATGGTTGAAACTCTACCAAAGTTCCTGTCTTGTTTCCGCCTTCAATTTGATCTCCGCTTTCAAAATTAACTTTAATACCTTTTTCTAATTCCAGCTTTGCCCATTCGTGATTTCTATAACTGACAACGCTGAATTTTTCAGAGGAAAGAGCTACACCCTTTGCGCCAATGCCATTCATACCAGCAACATTTTGGAAAATTTTATCATTAAATTTAGCACCAGAATGAGCCATTGTATA